>OFHN01000027.1_pt1 | contig 148764 bp, 123 predicted proteins | sample 1521321 | NCBI WGS metagenome assembly OFHN01 (sample SAMEA3504130, study PRJEB24116) | mouse gut metagenome | biome: mouse gut; feature: mouse-associated habitat; material: faeces | place: Denmark | collected 2011
AGACAGGTTCTATCACTATCTTACAGGCTTGTTGCACAATCCTGTCTCTAATAGTCGGTATCGACTTTCATAACATTCCGCTCCCTCTACACCGAAGGGTTCTTCAATGCTGTACTCCAGTTTCTGCACATCTTCCATGGTCTTCGTCAGAAAGTCAGTGACTCGACTCCCTTTTGTCCCTTTCCAGGGCTAACGTAACGATGCTACAGGATTCACTTTATGTTACGGACTGCTATTTTGCACCTGTTTCTCACAGGCATACCTCGCTTCAACACAATCGGTTACCCAAAAGCATTGGAGGCTCGCTACAAGGCTCACTGGCGATTACCTTGACCAGACTTTCACTGGCAAGCCGATAACAGCTTGCAGAACACACGACTTTCACCGATTAGATTGCGCCCATACTGGGCGCACACGCAAAAATGGCAGATACCTCAGTATCTGCCATCTCTTATATAAAATTTCCCTTTTACATAACCGTTTTACGGGTCACACTAAGAATAACATACTTTTTCATCTTTGTAAAGGAAATTTTTTCAAATATTCTTTTTTTAAATTATTTTTCTCCGATTCTTTTCTATCGCCGGATCAGATGCCCGTATTCCTTTTCCGCCGGGCCTATTTCACCCACTGCGCCCACTTCATCCTGTACTCTTCCGCCGTCATTCCTTCCCCGTCCTGGAAAAGTCTGCGGAACAGGTCGTCATTCCCGATTCCCGATTCGTCTATGATCTCTTTCACCGGCTTTATCGTAAACCGCAGCAATTCCTTGGCCGCGGTAAATCTCCTGTTCAGAATATAATCCCTTAATGTAATTCCATACGTCGCTTGGAAGCACGCATCCAGTTCATCCTCTTCCATCTCATATTTTCCCGCCAGCGACGCAACCAGGTTCGTCTGCCTGTATCTTTCGTTTACGCTTTCCCTTATTTCCCTGCATATCTCCTTATACCGGTCCTGGCGGCTGCCCTTCTGCCGCATCACTGACAGAATGCAGCTATTCAGCAAACGAAGTAAGGTTTCCCCGCTTTGCAGCTCCGCCTCCAGATCTTTTTCTTTCTGGCATTCCATCAGTTCCTTGATATATGCCTTCATATCTTTGATGCTTCCCGGGCGGAACACGCTTTTCTGTTCATTCTGTTCCATAAATAAGCGAAAATATTCCTCCGCCCCGTTCCCGTTAAAATGAACCCATATCAACTCCCACGGTTTTTCCTCGCTGCTTTCATGGGCATAATAATTGGAACAGTTGAGCAGGGCGCAGTCCCCTTCCCCCACTTTATAGCTGCTGCCGCCCGCAAACACGGTTCCTTCTCCGCTCGTTACTCCAACAAACAAAAAGGAATTCAGGTTTTCCCTCTGCGATTTATGCGGCTGCAGACTCTTCAACCGTCCGACCTCCTGCACATACAACAGGTTTTTCCTGGCAAATTCACCCGGCGTATGCAATATCCTTACCGAATCCGTAATGCCCTTTGTCGAAAACAATGAATGAATATCTCCCATAACTTCTCTCCTTATATCGTCCGACGCCAATAATTTAATGTTTCCTCAATCGTTTGCTTCAGCGGAATCTTCGGTTTCCATCCCGTCAAGCTGCTGATTTTTGAAATATCCGCTTCGATGATCGGCACGTCCACCGGGCGGAGCTTATTCTTATCTATCTCGATCTTTATATCATGGCCGGACAAAGCGATAACCATATCCAATATCTCCCTGATACTTACGGCTTTCCCTCTTCCTACATTATAAGTTTCCCCCGGCCTTCCGTGTTCAGCCAGAAGCCCGTATGCCTCCACCACATCCCGGACGTCGGTAAAGTCCCTTCTGGCATCCAGATTGCCCACATACATGACAGGCTCCCGAATTCCCTTTTCGATCTCGGCAACCTGCCGGCAGAAATCGGAAACTACAAAAATAGATGCCTGGGAAGGGCCAATATGGTTGAACGCCCTTACCATCATCACTTCCATATCATACGCCTGTGCATAAATGTTCCCAATCATATTCTGGCACGCTTTCGTGGCGGCATAAATATTCCCCGGGCGTATTCTGTTTTCCTCCCGTATGGGTATCTCGCCCTCCTCGATATGCCCGTACTCTTCCCCGGAACCGATCAGAAGTATCCTTGGCTTATAGTACAGCTCCCGAATCGCATCCATCACATTCACGCTGCCTTTGATATTAATATCGATCGTCAGCGAAGGGTTCTTCCATGCCACTCCCACCGAACTTTGGGCCGCCAAATGAAAAATATAGTCCGGCCGCGCTTCAAACAGCAGCGATACGATTTCTTCCTTATTTAGAATATTCAAATTATATACCCGGTCGCTGTCCCCCCGGAATTCCTCCCGCGGCAGCTTGGTAACAGATACTTCCATTCCCCGTCTTTCACGGAGATGCCCGGCCAGATAACCGCCTACAAATCCCGCCGCCCCGATAATCAATGCCTTTTTCATAGTCGCATACCTTATAAGGCAAACAGAGGGAATTCCGTTGGAAATTCCCTGTCTGCGCCTTTTCTATAATTGATTATAAATTGCTGGTTTCGATCTCTCTTTTTACAAGCTCCATATCATGATTCACCATACGTTCCACCAGCTCATTGAAGCAGATCTCTCTCTTCCATCCCAGTTCCTTCTCCGCCTTTGCCGGATCTCCCAGAAGAATCTCCACCTCTGCGGGACGGAAGAATTCTTTATTGACCTTTACCAGTATCTTGCCGTCTGCCCCATTTTTCCCTACCTCATCGACGCCCTTGCCGCTCCATTCGAGTTCAATGCCAACCTTCGAAAAAGCAATTTCCACAAATTCCCTGACCGTCCTCGTTTCATTGGTTGCGATCACATAATCATCCGCATGATCCTGCTGGAGCATCAGCCACATAGCATATACATAATCTTTGGAATGCCCCCAGTCCCGTTTGGAATCCATATTGCCCAGCTCTATATGATCCTGGATCCCCAGCTTTATCCTTGCCACCGAATCCGTTATCTTACGGGTAACAAATTCTTTGCCCCTGCGTTCGCTCTCGTGGTTGAATAAAATGCCGCTGCATGCGTACAGTCCGTAGCTTTCCCTGTAATTTTTCGTAATCCAGTGCCCGTATACTTTTGCCACGCCATAAGGGCTGCGCGGATAAAACGGAGTCGTTTCGCGCTGCGGGGTCTCCTGCACCAAACCGAACATTTCTGACGTAGATGCCTGGTAAAAGCGGCAGGAAGGCTTCACCATACGAATCGCCTCCAGCATATTCGTAACGCCCAGCGCATCGATCTGCGCTGTCGCCAGCGGCTGCTCCCAGGAAGTAGCTACAAAAGACTGAGCCGCCAGATTATATACTTCATCGGCCTCTGATATCCTCATGGCATTCACCAGGGACACCAAATCCGTCATATCCGCATAGATAAAATGTATCCTATCTTTCATATGCTCCACATTGCCATAATCCACAACGGATTTGCGGCGCATAATTCCATATACTTCATACCCCTTGTCCAATAATAATTCCGCCAAATAGGAGCCATCCTGGCCGGTTACGCCGGTAATCAACGCTTTTTTCATTTTTTAGTTCCTTTCTTATCTCCGATCGATAAACAATCTGTTTCCTTTTATATATTGATACTTTATCACAAATATATTCATTAATCAATGTCGGCAGGTTTCCTTTCGTTCTCTTTTACCCCCAAATCATGCTATTTTTTCCGTACTTTTCCCCCCTTCAAAAAATTTTTACATATTTTCGCTGTATTATAGTGCATATTTGTTGTTTTTGTGTTATGATTTTGTCATCCGGAAAACAACATTTGAAAGTGAGGAGTGATAAAATTGACAAGCATTCATGTTAAGATCAAGAATCTACGGGACGAAAACAACTACAAACAGAGACAAGTAGCCGATTATCTCGGCATATCCCAGCAAGCATATTCTTATTATGAGCTGGACAGACGGGAACTCCCTTCCAGGCATGCAGTAGGACTGGCCCAACTATACCATGTAAGCACCGACTACCTTTTTGGTATAGAGCCGGAGCGCGCGGGCGCCTACGATTTAAACGCATCCTTTATTCAGGATACTACGTTAAAGGATGTCATTATCAGCCTGAAAAAATTAAATAATGATAATAAAGCGGAAATGATGCGCTTTTTATCTTATTTGATTCATTCTCAGTCCAATGAGAAAAAGAAGAAGTAAGCTTTATTATCAAAATGGCAGATGCTTTGGTCCGGCTCGACTTCCGCACCTGCCACTTCTTTATGTTTACCCTTTTACATCTTCTACATCATACCATATATTTCTATTTGAGTAAATATTATTTGATAAAATATTTATAAACTCGCATTATTCTTTCGGTTCCACTCCTGCACCACCCCTCAAATTGCAAACCTGGTTCATAATGTTCCATTCGTATCCTCCTCTTTATCGTAGTATTCTACAATCCCTTCTTCGTAATATTTTTGTTTGATAGCATAATTTTACATAAAAACTTAAACCACCTTATACTTTTGATATCTCTTGAAAATTATTCATAATAAAGTCTACTAAAACAGGATTTACGGATAAAATTGCGCACGCCCAAGAAAGAGCCGAAGTATTGCTTTCCTTTATAGAAAGGCGTATAATATATATACTAGCATTATATACAAATGGCTATTTCAGACAAAAATGGAGGGAAATAAATATAGTGATGTTAGATATTAGTTTTTACAAAAATAAAAGAGTACTAGTTACCGGTCACACTGGTTTTAAAGGCTCATGGATGTCCAAACTTTTAATTGATGCCGGAGCAAATGTTACTGGCTATTCGTTGGAGGCACCAACTAGTCCCAGTTTATTTCATATTTGCGGTTTAAGTTCCCGAATGCTTTCAATCATTGGTGACATCCGTGACTTAAATCATTTAAAGCAAGTATTTGAACAGGCCAAACCGGAAATTGTCATCCACATGGCTGCCCAGCCAATTGTCCGCGATTCCTATAAAGACCCTGTATACACTTATGAAACTAATGTGATGGGGACAGTAAATATATTGGAGTGTATCAGATTATTTCCATCTGTAAGGTCTTTTCTAAATGTAACCACAGATAAAGTGTATTTAAATAAGGAATGGCTCTGGGGCTATAGAGAAGATGAAGAATTAAACGGTTACGATCCCTATTCCAATTCCAAATCCTGTTCAGAGTTGATCACTGGCAGTTACCAAAGATCATTTTTTTACAACAAGGATGTCGCAATCTCCACTGCACGTGCTGGAAATGTTATAGGTGGGGGAGATTTTGCAAATGATAGAATTATTCCTGACTGTATCCGATCCGTTGCTGGTAATAAAGAAATCATTGTACGGAATCCCTTTTCCACAAGGCCTTATCAGCATGTATTAGAACCGATAGCTGCCTATTTAATGATTGCTAAAGCACAATATGAAAATAAGAAAAAGTATGAAGGGAGTTACAATGTTGGGCCAGATGAAACCGATTGCTGGACCACTGGGGACTTGGTTACATTGTTCTGTGATAAATGGAATTCTGCAACAAAAAATCATATTACTTGGAGAAACGAATATGACGGAGGCCCGCATGAAGCAGAGTTTCTAAAATTGGATTGTTCCAAATTAAAAAAAGTATTCGGTTGGAAACCACGCTGGAATATAGAAACTGCAATGGAAAAAATTATAGAATGGTCACTGGTATATTTAAATGGTGAAAATATCTCAGAATGCATGGAAAAACAAATTGCTGATTTTCTTAGCTAAAATGTGACAATATTTTAGATTTATATAACCCCAAAGCCGATATGAGATTTATGGATAGTAGTAAACGGGCAGAACTGGTTTTTCCGGTTTTGCCCATATTTGATCTGCTATGCTACAGGAATTTTCATGCCTGTCAATTTCTAAATTTATATATCATTAAAACACCACATTTTAAAATTTCCTCTCTATCCAATTTCTAAACACTTGTTCTATTTGTGCATTTTCCACGATACCAGGCATCCACCCTAATTTTTTCAAACTAATATTATCAGCCCGTGAACTAATAATTTCTCCCTTTTGAACGCTAATCGCTCCCCAGTTCAATATAGTGCCACTTCCTAAAGCTTTATGTATAATTTCCACGAATTCTTTCAGTTTCCACACTCGTCCGGTTCCTACGCCATATTCCACATAACCTTTAGTTGTCTGGCATTTTAAACTATTCACCACCACCCGGTATGCATTTGCAACATCTTTGACATATACAAAATCTCTTTCCTGATTCCCTTCGCTCAAGTCCAAAGTATGAACATTATTTCTGCACTGTTCTATAACATAGGGAATAAACTTATTAATATCGTCCTTTTCTCCATATACATGTTCTAACTTCAGATTAGTAAAATTAATGCCGTGTTTCGTTGATAATACCTTTCCCCACTGCCGAAATTGTTCCTTCGCCAATGTATACCCGCTCATATAGAATTCTTTGCCCAAATCCTGCTCTGACTTTATCTGATTGCAAAAAAAGGAATCTGTATTTACAAAATTTTTTACTCCATACTCTATCCCATAACTCATCACTTTCAAAGGAAAAAATAAATTTGATTCTGCATTTTTTATATATTCTTTATCGCTTCTTCCATAATAAGTCGCACAATGGACAAGACATTCTATTGAATTTTCTTTATATATTCTTTCTAATGGGACTTGATCCACATTATATGTCTTACAATCTTTTAAAAAACTTTCTATTCGGTCTACCTTAGAAAAGCTCCTCTTTGCCACATACAATGTATGCCCGTCCGCCAGTAACCCTTCCAAAACATAACTGCCGACAAATCCCGTCGCCCCTGTTAATAATATTTTCATTTTATTTTACCAAGTCAAGCCTCCACAGCTTCCCTAATTATTTTTGCAATCTCATCGATCATCTCATCAGTCATTCCTGGGTATACTCCAACCCAAAAAGAACTTTCCATAATCCAATCCGTAATCTCCAACGTTCCGGCGATTCTATATCCCCTTCCATTCTTCCGCATCTCGTCAAAGCAGGGCTGCTTCGTCAAATTTCCTGCAAAAAGCATTCGGGTCTGCACTCCTTTTGATTCTATATAATCCACTACCCTTACCTTATCGGTACCCTTTCTGCAAGTCATAATAAAGCCAAACCAGCTTGGAATAGATGCCGGACATGTCTGCGGCAAAATCAATTTTTCCTGTAAATCTTCTAAATTTTTATACAGCCTTGAGAAATTATACTTTCTTTTTTCTATAAACAAAGGCAGCTTTTCTAACTGCGCACAGCCTATGGCCGCCTGCATGTCTGTGACTTTTAAATTATAGCCAAAATGTGAATATACATATTTATGGTCATACCCCAACGGAAGTTCCCCATACTGCCTATCAAACCTGTGACCACATAGATTATCCTGTCCAGACGGGCATACACAATCCCGCCCCCAATCCCTGATAGAACGGATACATTTATTCAACAGTGGATTATTGGTATACACTGCCCCTCCTTCCCCCATTGTCATATGATGCGGCGGATAAAAGCTGGAAGTAGCAATATCTCCTATAGTCCCTGTATACTTTTCTTCTCCGTTCATTATATATTTAGACCCCAATGCATCACAATTATCCTCTATCAGCCACAAATTATGTTTGTCACAAAATGCTTTTACAGCTTTTAAATCAAACGGATTCCCTAGCGTATGTGCGAGCATGACAGCTTTTGTTTTTGGCGAAACAGCTGCTTCCATTTGTTCTACATTAATATTGTATTGGGGAACCGTCACATCAACAAATACAGGAACCGCCCCATATTGTATAATAGGAGTTACCGTCGTAGGAAATCCTGCCGCCACCGTAATCACCTCATCCCCGCGCCCGATCCTCCGTTCCCCCAGCAATGGGGAGGTCAATGCAGAAAATGCAACCAAATTAGCCGATGAACCGGAATTTACAAGGGAACAATATTTTACTCCTAAAAACTGGCAGAAATCCTTTTCGAATTTATCTGCATATCTTCCTGTTGTAAGCCAGAATTCCAACGAACTATCAACCAGATTTACCATCTCTTCAGCATCATAAATTCTTGAAGCGTATGGAATCCTGTCACCTTTGCCATATTTCTTTTGATTATGGTAAGTTTCGCAATATTCTCTTACCAACTCCAATATTTCGCTTTTTGCCTCAGACTCTGTTTTATTTTCAAATCCCATATTTACCACACTTTCCACGGGGCTTTTCCGCTTCCCCATAATTTTTCCAACTTTTCTTTATCCCTCATAGTATCCATGCATTGCCAAAATCCGTCATGTCTATAACAATTTAACTTTCCGTTATTTGCCAAAATTTCCAATGGTTCTTTTTCAAATACGGTTCCGTCTCCTTCTATGTAATTAAAGATCTCTGGTTCCATAACCATAAATCCGCAATTAACCCATCCTCCGTCTCTTTTATCTTTTTCGCGAAAGCTCTTCACTATATCTCTCTCCAGTTCCAGCACCCCAAAACGTCCATCAGGCCGAACAGCAGAAATAGTCCCTGTCTTTCCATGTTCTTCATGAAACCTGACCACTTTTCCAATATCAATGTCGGCCACCCCATCTCCATAAGTAAGCATAAAAGCCTCATTACCAATATACGGTTGCACCCTTTTTATCCTTCCGCCCGTCATGGTATTCAAACCAGTGTCAACTAACGTAACTTTCCACGGTTCAGCTTCATTATTATGAACTACCATCTTGTTATCAGATGAAAAATCAAAAGTGACATCACAGTTATGCAAATAATAATCTGCAAAATATTCCTTGATCATGTACTGCCTATATCCACAGCAAATGATAAATTCACAAAATCCATATGTGGCATACAACTTCATAATATGCCATAAAATAGGCTTATCTCCTATTTCAATCATCGGTTTAGGCTTTAAATGACTCTCTTCACTAATTCTTGTTCCAAATCCACCCGCCAAAATTACTACTTTCAAACCTTTTCCTCCATATCCTTGCAAATACAACTATTTATTAGTATTCATAATGACAATCCCTGCCGCAACAATTACCGCTCCCAAAATCATATGAAAAGTTAATGGTTCCTTCAAAACAAAACAAGCAACCAACAATATTAAAATATTTATAATTCCTCCTAAAATCGGGATGATAAACCCTAAATCAAATTTGCTAATCACTCCCAAATACAATAAAAAGCTGACCGCATAACAAATAATACCGACAAATGACCATATAGAAACGGATGTACTAATAACCGGGATTTCGAAACTATAGCCCAGCGTTTTATTGCTTCCTATTTTAATAAGGGTTAATCCTGACACGGAAAAAAACACATATATACCACATAATATATATTTCAGCATGTTGCCCTCCCTCTCATTCATTTTTGATTTCATCATCTTCCAAACAATACGAATTTTCCAATTGATTTCTCCATATTGCTACTTCCTCTGCCAATATACAAATCTTATATTCCAACTGTGAATTTTTAAGTGAGAGAAAAAATATTTTTCCAATAGAAGCAAAAATCATTATCAAAAAAAGTAAATTTGCCGGTGATTCAACTCCAATACACTCGGCCAAAAAAAGAACTATATTAGGAAACATACTTAAAAAAACCACCAATGCAGTAAAAAAAATCCAATATATGCTATCGCCTATTCGCATCTGAGATTTTCTTATCTTCCTTATCACGTATATTGCCGAGGCCAGCGATGTGCAAATTAAAATAATCCTAAGGTATAATGACATTATGATTCTTTCCTTCCAGCATTTGTAAACAAATCAAATTTTTTGTATAGTAATAAAACAAGTTTTATAAAACCACGTAAAATTAAAGACTATGGCTTTTAGCACATTAACGCCTAATCCCCCCAGTAAATATGCTTTTCCTTTCTTGCTAAAAATTTTTATCTCTTTGCTGGAATAGCCCAGTCTGACCAGCACAGCCTCTTCTTCTGTTGTTAACTTTCCTGCATACGCCATTGCATATAAAAAAATTTTATTATAATGCCTACGTACAATTCCTTTTAAGCCACTCACTAATCTTGGAGAATCATCAAAAATTTTAGTTATCATCAAAAATCCACGGTAATCCAAAAAAATTCTTTGCTTTAAATTTTTATAGAATCCGTCATTGCCAAACCTGGACAAAGTAATACAAGGATGCATGCACATCATTACTCCCTTATCCTTCAGCATAAGCAGTATTTGGGCCACATGCACATAAATTGTTCCTACAAATTTTTCGCTTTCACTCGCCACTGCCATCCAATCCGCTCTTTTGATAATCAAAGTTGATAAATATCCTAAGCTGGTAGTCGAATTTAATCTATTGAAATATTGTATAACCTGTCCTTCTTTTCTAAAATCAACAAAAAAATCTTCTTTCTTACCTGTCCAATTATCTTTTATAAACGGTTTCAAATTCTTATTGCAGATGATTCTGTTTCCCACAAATACGGAAACTCTTTTATTCGTATCTATGTAATTTAGTACAAGGTCAATGGCTCCATCCACTATTCCGTCATCATCACCAGCCAGCCAACAATATTCGGCATTTGCTAATTCCACTGACTTAAGAAAATTAATATCTGCTCCATAATTTTGATCTGCCTTTTGATATATAAATTCTACATTCTGAGCCTTCATATAATTAATAACAACATCATAACTTTCCTCAGAAGCGTTATCGCTTACACATATTTGTATCCTGTTCCTGTTATTATCATTTAATTGGTCACAAATTGTTATTAATAAGCACAATAAATATTGCGGTCTATTATAGGTCGGTATACAGATTGCCAGCATCTTGCCCATATTCAACTCTCCTTCTACAGAATTTATATTTCTGCTAGTATCACACCCTAATTTTTTCTTTTTCGAAACCTCTGCATAAAAAGTATGGAAAAACTCATCAAGACCATGTACTTCATAGACCGGGCTAAATTCAGATAACTTTCCCCTGCAATTCGCTCATCCATTTTTACCTGCACCTCTTTTACTTTTACTCCTTGCTTTATTAAATATGAAATTGTATCAGGCTCTGGCCCGTAATTCATGTCAAAGACAAATTCACTTAAAACTCCTTTGTCAAACATACGCATTCCTGAGGTTGGATCCGTCATTCTATACCCTGTTGTGATTTTCACTATAAATGACAAAATATTATTACCCAGCATCCGCAAAGTTCTTTGCTTTTTTTCCGTCACGAACCTGGATCCTATCACAATTTCGGCCGAACCCTCTTCTATCTTTTCAGCCAGTACACCAATATATTCTGCTCTGTGTTGCCCATCTCCATCAAATTGTACTGCGGCATCATATCCCATTTTCACTGCATACCGCATTCCTGCTTGTACTGCACCGGATAATCCAAGGTTGACCGGCAGATCAATCAAGTTGTAGCGTTTTTTTCTACAGATATCCGCGGTAGAATCTTTGGATCCATCATTTACCACAACATAATCATATTGCGGAAAATTATGAATGAGATTTTCAACTACTCGTTCTATATTTGATTCCTCATTATAAGCTGGTATGATAATCAATATTTTCATCTGTATTTTTCCTTTGTGTTCCTGACTTTCCAATGATTATCCATATAATCCAAAGTGTTTTCTCAAAATATCAAAGATAACGAAAATAGGAACAATTGTTTCTGCTATCCGGCATAGTTACTGTGTCTTATGAAAAATGGGAATATATTTCGACGGCAATATTGACGGTCATTTTTAGTTTAAAACAAATGAGAATCAAAACGCTTCATCAGCTGCTTTTTATGTTGCATTGTTGAGTGAACATAAAGATTTAATGTTAGATGAACGTCACTATGTCCTAAAATTTCACTTAAACTTTTTATATCAAATCCTTTTGCTATACATCTGGACGCAAAAGAGTGCCTAAGCATATGAAACTTAAAATGTTCTAAACCACATATTTCCAAAGATTTTTTAAATTGATACTGAACTGTACGTGGATCTGCCCAAGGCTGTTTTGTACCTTTAACTATATAATGCGAATTCTCCCCCTGGCTTTCTTTTAATAACGGCAAAAGTATTGGAGGAATTGGAACGACCCTGACAGAATCTACAGTTTTTGGTTCCTGTATAATAATTTTTGTTTTGGCCTTGTCAGCGCTTTGATTTTGTACTCTTTGTATATTTCTTTTAATATGTATCGTTTCATCAGTCCAATCTATATCGCTCCATTTAAGTGCACATAATTCGCCGATGCGAATACCTGTATAAAAAGCGATTAGAATACCAAGATTAACATTGGTTTTATTGCTAATCAGATATTTTTCTAACACAGATAACGCATGTTCACTTGGAAGTATTATAGGACTTTTTCTATTTTTAGATATGGGGTTATCAGGGAGTACCAGTTCATAAGCATTTCTCTTATTTATATAAGTAAGTATCCTTATCACGATGGCGCATATGTATGATAAATAATTGAGGGATAAAAGGTTTTCTCTCTTATTCATTAATGTAATAACAAAATCTTCAAGTATTTTTGTAGTAATTGTATTTATTTTCATATGCCCTAAATAATAAACGATATACTTATTTAATATTTGCATATATATGGAACTGGTCGTAGGCTTCCAGTATTTTTCCCTGTCTTCTATCCATATGGCTGCTGCTTCCTGCATATTAGGAAACTTTATGTCAACTTGCGCTTGGCTGATTTTCTCTTTTTCTAACTTCAACTTTACTTCTCGATATGTTTTTCCATATATGGATTTGTAGCATCGTTTACCGCATGCAGAATCTTTTTTTTGAACACGCCCTTCCCATCTTCCATCTTTTCTTTTATAAATATTTTCTCCTCTTCTTGGCATAATTTTCTCCTTTTTTTCTTTCGTATTATTGACGGTCGTTTTGACGGCCTAAAAGTAATTTGACACAAAAGTATTGTATTAAAGCATTAAAAAAAATACAAAATTTAAATGTAATAGCCCCATCAAAATTTAATTGAACCATTTTACAAACCAAAAAAGAATAATTTCCCTTTGCAATAACACGAAAATATTGCTTGACATCGCTCATGCATAAAAATATTATTGATTTTTAAGTAAATTTATGATAGCCTATGGTCATGGTAGAGAAAAACTTTGCTTAAAGGTTTTTCGTTAAATTTGATATTTTACGAGAAAAATTAGAAGAAGGAAATAGTTGATCATTATGAAGCCGAATACAACAAGCAGTGATTTAGATGAACATAAATATTTTATAGGTTTTTTTTTAATTATTATTTTTATATTATTTTTACGTTCGCCCGAAATTATCCTGAAGGGACGTTTTTGGGGGGAAGAAGGTCTTGTATATTTTAAATATGCATATGAGCATAATCCATTCGCAACTTTATTCTTTATAGATTTTCGATGCGGCTATTATTATTTTTCGGCAACTGTAAGTGCATTATTGGCCTCTTTGGTACCATTAGAATTTGCACCATTTGTATCGACATTATGTTCTTTTTTTGTTACTGTTCTAATTATATATGCTATTTATTTCACGCCATCTCATTTATTAAAAAATACATTTTTGAAAATTGTCTTTTGCCTGTATTTGGTAATTGGATCGCAAGCAGTTGCGGAAGTATACTGCAATTCTATAAATACACAAGTGTATTGGGGAATATTCGGAGTATTAGCCTTGTTTTTCGATTACGAGACATTGAACCGCGAGAAATCAAAAAAATATGTTCCAACCCAAAAACTGCTTAACGTAATGCTGGTTATTGCATGTTTGTCAGGCCTATATTGCGTTATTTTATTTCCATTCTTTATTTTGAAATATTTTCTGCAAAAAAATCAAAATAGTTTGAAACAAATAAAATGCATGATCATACCATTCATCTTACAGATAAGCGTGGTTTTCTATTCCAAATTTTTCCAAGGTCTCGCGTCTTCGAAAATGACTTTAAACAAGTTTGATTTTGAAAATATTATATATTCTTTGCAGCATCAATTTTTGCAGCCTTTATTTGGGATGAAAAGCGCTAGAAATTTTAGTATTAGCAGCTTAATATTTTGCATTGCAACGTTTGTCATGATATATCTGACCAATTTATATTTATATAGAAATAATAAAAATCGAATCATTCAATATGTACTGCTAATGGTACTATATATGTATTATTTGATTTATATTCAAATAGGCGCTTTAGGTGCCGGAGGGGCAGGCGGCAGGTATGGTTTTATTCCTGGTTGCATTATATATTTAATTTTATTGATTTCTATATGGGGGATATATAAAAAAATAGCGAATAGCAAAAAGATTTTACTAGCTGCTATATTTATTCCTTTGCTGATCGGCGGATATGATTTCCAGAGTCCTACGAATTTCAAATATTTATATTATTCAGAATATGCAGGAGCGCCTAATTGGAAGCTTGAAGTTGAAAAATTTAGAAATGATAATTCATATGAGCTGAAATGCTGGCCTTATCAGAAGGAATGGAATCTGGAACTTATAGAGAAATAATTTGCGGAGATAGGATCAATGAAAATATCAATAGTAGTGCCTTGTTATAATGAAGAGGATAATGTAGACAAGTTTTTTGGCGAACTTAAATCTACTATGGAAAAAGCGCAATATTCATATGAAATTATATTTATAAACGATGGAAGCAACGACAGAACCTTTGATAAATTGAAAAAAATTTATTCAAAAAATTCAAATAGGGTTGAAGTCATAAGCTTTTCCAGAAATTTCGGCAAAGAAGCTTCCATGTTATCCGGTTTAAAACATGCCCGCGGAGAATATGTTACAATTATTGATGCTGATTTGCAACAATCGCCGCAAGTAGTAATACAAATGGTAGATTTTTTAGATAATAATATAAGTTATGATTGTGTTGCGGCATATCAGGATCATCGATTAGAGGCAAAAAGTATTATTTTTTTGAAAAAAATATTTTATAAAGTAATAAACAAAATATGTGATGTTACTTTTGTAGCCGGTGCCAGCGACTTTCGAACTTTCCGACATTCTATGGTTGACGCTATTACATCTTTACCAGAATATTTCCGTTTCTCCAAAGGAATTTTTTCATGGGTCGGGTATAACACATATTATATACCATACGAAGTCAGGGAAAGAAATAGCGGAACATCGAAATGGTCCTTCTGGAAATTAGTGAAATACGCAGTTGAAGGATTTGTGTCTTTCACCACTTTTCCATTAAAAATTGCAACTATATTAGGCAGCGTGACATCAGGAGCAGCCATATTATATTTAATTATTGTAATCTTTCAGAAAATACTTTTTTCCATAGATATCCCGGGATATCCAACTATAGTCGTACTAATACTTTTATTAGGCGGAATTCAGTTATTTGTATTGGGTATAATAGGAGAGTATATTTCCAGAATATATTTACAAAGCAAAAACAGACCAATATATATTGAAAAAGAATGTTTAAAAATAGTAGAAATAGAAACTTCTGATTAAGGAAGAATTATTTCAGGAAATATCTGCAAAAAAACAAGGCATTCTATAGAAGAACAAATGTAGATCAGTCAAAGGAGAAAATATAAAATGAATCGAAATGTGAGCAATATGATTAATTATATATTAGATAACTGGCTGCCTCCGGTTATGCGGGATAATAAAATTTTAATGGCAATTATGCTTCGACTGGCAGTTGGTAAAAAATACCGGTATTATATGCAATTTAAAGACAGGCTGCCCTCAATGACAGAAAAAGAAATCAATCAATATTATACATTGCTTTCCGATACGTTTATTCCAAGAGATACGGATTTAAACAAAGCTTGTATCCAAAAAATATTATCTGAAGCAGAGGGAAAAACAATTCTTGATGCTGCAGCAGGAAAAGGCTATATGGCAAGACTGCTTTATGCACATAATAAATCTTTACAGGTAACAGCGAGTGACATTGTTTTACCTGACAAGAAAAATCAGGCAGATGGAATACGTTATGTATCTGCCTCGTTGACACAACTGCCGTTTGAGGACAATAGCTTCGATACCGTCATCTGTACGCATGCGTTAGAACATATCAAAGACGTAGATACAGCATTGAAAGAATTACGACGTGTATGCCGGAGAAAATTAATCATAGTAATACCGCGCCAAAGAGAATACCGATATACATTTGATCTTCACATTAATTTTTACCCTTATCAATATAAAGTAGAAACTTTATTGAAAAGTAATGCCTCCATAGAGCTTTTAGACAATGATTGGATGTGCATTGAGTATAAGAAGTAATAGCATTTGAAGCCTTTAAAGTTTTATATTTGTATTATTGGAGGGAAAATGATAAAAAGAGCGGAAAATACGAAACGAATAGCTTATATTGATTTCCTGAGAATAATAGCCTGTTTTTTGGTAATTGTTAATCATACGAATAGTGTTATTTTTTTAAATAGCACACCATCTTCCTGCCTATGGTGGCTTTCATTGTCTGCATTTTTTGTATCCAGGATAGCTGTGCCGATTTTTATTATGATAACAGGCGCCACTCTTTTGAATGCCAATGACAATTATAGGACGACATTTAAACGAATATTTCGTATGATAGCAGTATTATTAATTTTCTCATTCTTATATTACAGCAGAAAAGCTATAAGAGGACATAATTTTAGTTTAAAAACGTTTTTCATAGATATATACAATAAACCGATAACTAACGCATATTGGTACTTGTATTTGTATATTGGAATATTGCTCATGATTCCATTTTTGCAAAAGTTTGTAAAAAATCTGAAAAAAAACGATTTTCTGATCTTTTTTACAATCTCCTTCCTGGTATACAGTATATGGCCTGTCATTGTCCATTTTTATCCAGGATTGGCTTTTAATAAAAATTTTCAGCTTCCTTTGTTTGGTATCTATATTTGCTACTTATTATTAGGGTATTATATTTCCAATTATGATCCAAAATATAAAACAGGATTTTTTATTTCTATTATAATCTTTAATGCCAGTTTATTCATCAATGTTATTATGACATACTTTGAATATTTACGTAACCAGGAATCTTATACTTTTTTTAGTAACCGAGAATTTTTTCTCATTGCAGTTCCAAGTGTCTGCATGTTTTACCTATGCCGAATTACCGATTGGGGGGGGGTACAATTTATTAACGCAATAGGTAAATGTACTTTTGGAATTTACCTATTATCGGATTATTTTATAGGAGTATTTCATCCAACTTATCAAATGATGAATGAAAAGATGCCAGTATGGCTAGCAATGTTTTTTTATCAATGCATGATATTTTGCACTGGTTTGATTATTACATGGCTATTAAAGCACATACCTGTAATAAAAAAGCTTATTTAATATTATAGTCCGCCATATGTATTCTTAAATTCCAGGAACGTCATATGCTCACTATCCCGTTTGGAAACCACTGGATGATCGATTTCCCATTTGATATTAAGTTCGCGGTCATTCCATATTATTCCGGTATCATAATCTGGCAAATATTTTCCAATGCACTTATATGAAACTAATGCGTCTTCAGATAAGACGCGGAAGCCATGGGCAAATCCGGCAGGAACTAATATGCTCAAATGGTTTATATCCGATAGTTCTATCTGCATGCTTTGACCAAATGTATTTGACTTTTTTCGTAAATCAACCACTACGTCCATAATTCTTCCTTTTATTGCACGCACAATTTTTATCTGGGGATTTTTGGTCTGAAAATGTAGTCCCCTGATGACATTTTTAAAAGAATATGATTCAAAATCTTCATAGATGTCAACAGATATTCCGAAATCCTGAAAAATATTTTTTTCAATACTTTTTAAAAAATACCCCCTACTATCTTCCGCATAAAAGGGGGTAATTATTTTTACATCTTCTAATGTACCATTTTGAAATTTAAATTTGCTATTCATTATCCTGCTCCAATATCCATTCTTTTATTTTTAAAATTCCGTCTTCAAAAGTAACTGCTGGCTTTATGCCAAACTCATTTTCAATCTTACATGCATCAAACTCTTTATAGGTTATAGTCGGAACATTAAAAGGAATTGCGCCAAACACCAACTCAGATTTACTTTTTAATATTTTTTTCATTTTCATTAAGTAATCTTTTAATGGCTTCTGGGAATTATTTCCTATATAATAATTTTCATTTCCTATTCCTTTTGTACCAATTATACGAATAAATTTTACGGCATCCGTTATATAAATAAAGTCGTAGAGCTGTTCCCCATGAGTCAAAAGTATTTTTTCATTTTGCAGCATTTTTCTCAGCGTAGTATTTAAAAATCTGGCTGATTTTTCGCCAACGCCGTATATATTGGAAATAACAGCATTAATGTAATTGAGTCCTAAATGATTAGCTAAGGTTCTTCCCATATAATCTGCTGTAAGTTTGGCCGTACTGTAGATATTAGACATATTAGGCACACTTTTTTCCGAAGTCATCAGTTTTACGACTTCATATTCCATAATACTTCCGGCATTTACAAAAGTAGTACACCCTAAAAAAGATGCCGTTTTTACTGCATCGCATGTATTTTTTACATTTTCTAATTGCCCGGTTATATCAGCGCGTTCCGTTCCGGAAGTTCCATACCACCCCAGATGGTAAAATATATCGGCATGCTTTTCTGCACAATAATTTTGAAAAAATGAATATAATTCGCACAAATCACAGGAAACGACTTCAACGTTTTCGTTATCGTTCCATGCTTGCGGGCATATACCATTCTGCCGGACAATTACTATAACCTTTATTTTATTTTTGAGAAGTTCGTTTACTAGTTCCCTGCCAATAAATCCGGTTGCTCCTGTAATTATGGCTCTCATTTTTCATACTCCAATGCCTGGGTGATTACTTTCCCCATATAATCTATCATCTCATCCGTCATTCCCGGATATACGCCTACCCAAAAGGTATCCCTCATGATTCTATCCGTATTTTCCAATCCACCTATTATACGATAACCTTTTCCACTAGCCCTCATCTTATCAAAACATGGTTGCTTAATCAGATTGCCAGCAAATAACATTCTGGTTTGAATCCCCTTTTGCTCGATATATTCAATAATTTTATTTTTATCAATTCCGTTTTTACACGTAATTAAAAATCCAAACCATGATGGATTCGCATTTTCACATGCCTCAGGAAGGATAATCCTATCTTGTAATCCCAGAAGACCATTCTTTAATCTGTCAAAATTATATCGTCTTTTTTCAACGAAATCAGGGAATTTCTTCAACTGCGCGCATCCTATGGCTGCTTGCATATCTGTTATTTTTAAATTATAGCCAAAATGAGAATAAACATATTTGTGGTCATAGCCAAACGGTAGTTCCCCATACTGTCTGTCAAATCTGTGTCCGCATAAGTTATCTTGTCCAGATGTACATACGCAGTCGCGTCCCCAGTCTCTAAAAGAACGCATAATTTTATGTAACAGAGGATTATCGGTGTATACTGCGCCGCCTTCCCCCATTGTCATATGATGGGGAGGGTAAAAACTAGATGTTCCCATGTCCCCGATTGTTCCGGTCTTTTTTTCCCTGCCATCTATTGTATAAACAGATCCTAATGCATCACAGTTATCCTCTATGAGCCATAAATTATGTTTATCACAAAATGCTTTTACCGCCTTTAAGTTAAAAGGATTTCCTAACGTATGGGCAATCATAACAGCCTTTGTTTTTTTGGAGTATGCCTTTTCCAGTTTGGTAACATCTATGTTATATTGAGGAATTGTTACGTCTACAAAAACCGGTATGGCCCCATATTGAATATATGGTGTTACGGTTGTCGGAAAGCCAGCTGCAACAGTAATGATTTCATCACCTCTATTAACCGCACGTTCTTTCAATAATGGCGAGGTCAATGTCATAAAGGCTAATAAATTAGCAGAAGAACCTGAATTGACAACGCTGCAATAACGTACCCCCAAATATTCCGCCAATTTTTTTTCAAATTCCGCCGTATACCGTCCGGAAGTGAGCCAGAATTCCAAAGCGCTGTCAACTAAATTTTCTATTTCTTCATGATTATATACTCGAGACGCATAAGGAATCCGATCCCCCTCTTTAAAATTCTTTTTTTGATGAAAAATAGCGCAATATTCTCTCACCATTTTTAAAATTTTATCGTGTGCTTCCTTTTCGGACATATTTTCAAACATATATTTTCTCCTTGTTGCCTTTTTAGACCCATAATTTCCAGGGTGCCTTTTTATTCTCCCATAATTCTTCTAATTGCTGCTTGTCCCTCTGCGTATCCATGCATTTCCAAAAACCTTTATGTCTGTATGCGGTTAATTCCCCTTCTGTAGCTAATGATTCCAAAGGTTTTTTTTCTAAAATAATGTCGTCTCCTTCTATATAATCAAACAATTTTGGCTCGCATACCATAAAGCCGATATTGACTAAACTTCCATCATTTGTTGACTTCTCTCTGAAAGATGTAACTTGATCATTGTCATTCAAGTTTAACATACCAAAGCGTTGTCCAATATTATAAGCGGACAACGTTACTGTTTTTCCTTGTTCTTTGTGATATTCTATTAGATTTTTTATATTTATGTCCGATACACCATCACCATATGTCAACATAAATGAAGAATTGCCAATGTACGGTTGTATCCTTTTTATTCTGCCTCCAGTCATTGTGAATAATCCAGTATCCACTAACGTTACTTTCCATGGTTCTGCAACATTATTATGAATTGTCATTTGATTGCTCTGTGTAAAGTCAAATGTAATGTCGCTATTATGTAAATAATAATCTGCAAACCACTCTTTAATAACATGCTGTTTATATCCACAGCATATAATAAATTCATGGTATCCATAATAAGAATATAATTTCATAATATGCCATAGTATTGGTTTTTCACCTATTTCAATCATTGGCTTCGGTTTGAATACACTTTCTTCGCTTATCCTTGTCCCAAATCCTCCAGCTAATAATACAACCTTCATTTTAGCTTCCTCCGTCTTTTATTTTTTGAAGGGTAACAAAACATGTTTTAATAAACCATTTAAAATCAGTAAACGCTGACTTCAAAATGCAAATCCCTAATTGTATTAAAACCAATGCCCTGCATTCATGGAATATTTTTATATCATTCGCAGAATATCCTATTTCTCGCAATACTTTTATATCATTTTTATTTAATTTATTGCTATATGCCATGGTGCATAAAAAAATTTTGTTATAATGTCTTCGTATTATGCCTTTCAAGCTTTCAACTATTTGTGGGGAATTTACAAAAATATCAGTTATGGATAAAAAGCCGTAATAATCCATAAATATTCTTTGCTTAAGGTTTTTATAAAATCCATCATTTCCAAATCTCGAAAGTGCTATATGATTATGAATGCATAACATTTTACCTTTGCCTTTTAACATAGAAAGATATTGCGCTACTTGTACATATATGGTACCTATATATTTTTGGCAATTTTCCGTCTCTTTGTCCCATTCTGCCTTTTTTATAATTAAAGAGGTTAAATAACCTAAACTGGTAGTTGAATTAAGCTGATCAAAATATTGTATTACTTGATGTTCATCCCGGAAATCAACAATAAAATCTTTTTTTTTCTTTGTCCATTGCTCTTTTAAAAATGGCTTTAAGTTTTTGTCACAAACTACCCTATTTCCCCAAAAAACCGAAATTTCCGGATGTTTTTCCAAATAATTTAAAACAATATTAATCCCATTAGAAATTATTCCATCATCATCACCAGCCAGCCAGCAATATTCAGCATTTGCTAATTCCACTGACTTAAGAAAATTAATATCCGCTCCATAATTTTGATCTGCCTTCTGGTATATAAATTCTACATCCTGAGTCTTCATATAATTAATAACAACATCATAACTTTCCTCAGAAGCGTTATCACTTACACATATTTGTATCCTGTTCCTATTATTATCATTTAATTGATCACAAATTGTTATTAATAAGCACAATAAATATTGCGGCCTGTTGTATGTCGGGATACAGATTGCCAATTTTTTTCTATTACTCATGTATCCTTAATTCCTCCTGAATTTCTATAATTTTTTTATTTCCTGTTGCTTACGAAATATTCATGATAACAATTCCTATCACAATAATGACCGCCCCTAAAAGCATGTGAAAGGTCAGTGCTTCCTTCAAAATAAAATAGGCGACTATTAGTATCATAATATTTATAACACCGCCTAAAATTGGAATAATAAAACCCAGATTAAACTTACTTATAACAATTAAATACAATAAAAAGCTGATGGCATAACAAATAATACCGACAAATGACCATATGGAAACAGCGATATTAACAATAGGAATTTCCAAATGACTATTTATTTCCTGACTGCCACCTACTTTGATAAGCGTTAATCCCAATACTGAAAAAACAACATAGACTCCACATAAAATGTATTTCACTATATGTATTTCCTTTCATCCGTTGTAATCGCCGTTTTGGTATTCTGTATATTTTCTGACTGATTCTTCCATATCGCAATTTCTTCCGCCAATATGCAAATTTTATATTCTAATTGTGAATTTTGAACAGAAAGAAAAAATATTTTTCCTATTGCAATAAAGATCATTAGTAAATAAAGCAAATTTGCTGGTGATTCAATACCTATCCATTTAGCTAAGGAAATAATAATATTGGGAAAAATACTTAAAGTTACAATTAAAACTATTAAAGAAATCCAATATATACTATCCCCTATCTTCATTTGCGATTTTCTTATTTTCTTGATCACATATATTGCAAAAAGTACTGATGCTACAAGCAGGATAATGCGAAGAAACAGTGACATCTAATGCCTCCCCTTTCTAAACCACTGTACGAAAAGTATGGAAAAACTCATTAATACCATGTATTTTACCGAACGGACTAAATTTAAATAGCTCTCGCCTGCGATCCGTTCATCCATTTCAACCTGTACTTCTTTTACGGTAATTCCCTGTTTTATTAAATACGAAACAGTATCGGGTTCCGGCCCATAATTCATATCCATTGCAAACTCGTTTACAATTTCTTTATCAAACATTCGCATACCAGACGTAGGATCAGTCATCCGATATCCTGTTGTTACTTTAATAATGAATGAAAGAATTGTATTACCAAGCATTCGAAGGGATTTGGCCTTTTTTTCTGTCACAAACCTGGAACCTATTACGATCTTGGCAGAATTTACACTCATTTCTTTAGCAAGAACCCCAATATATTCCGCTTTATGCTGTCCATCTCCATCAAATTGCACTGCGGCATCGTATCCCATTCTTGCAGCATATCTCATTCCGGCTTGTACTGCTCCGGACAGCCCCAAATTAATCGGCAAATCAAGCAAATTATATCCATTTTTCCGACAGATATCTGCAGTAGAATCTTTGGAACCATCATTAACTATGACATAATCATATTGGGGATAATTGTGAATGAGATTTTCCACTACCCGTTCTATATTTAACGCTTCATTATAGGCAGGAATTATAACTAGTATTTTCATTTTCATTTTCCTTTTTATAAATTTTCTCGTAAAATATCAAAGATAACGAAAATAGGAACAATTGTTTCTGCTATCCGGCATAGTTACTGTGTTTTATGAAATAGCATGGGTAAATATTGACGGTCAATAGACGGTTTATAATCTTTTCGTCCATCCTTTTTTTGCATAAAAAATCGTATAAACATATATGTTTATACGATTTTTTCTTCCATATTTAATTTGAAAATGCAATAAATATCAAGATTATTTTATATAATCTTTCTTGTGACTAAATCAAGCATATATATCCCCATTAAACTGATCCCATAGGAAATCATCAAATAACCTGCCCATTCTCTCTTTTCTAACTTTATCGTGGGAATTCCAACGTATATTCCCCCTAATATTCCACTGGTAATCAACAATCCGTTCCAAAACTGATCCATATGAAATACAAAAAACAATATTCCGATTATTAACGTTACACTCCCTATCTCCCTTTCTCTCAGTTTAATTTCTCTTTTCCAGTTCAAAATACCAAATGCAAAAACAAATAATGTATACATGGCATAAAAACTATTCACACCTTCATAGGACTGCCATAATTGACTCCAAAGCCCTTTTGGCGTATAGCCATTCTTTATAAACAATAAATATGCCAAAATTCCGATATATAATATATACCTTAGGTTTAAAATATTTTTTGAATAAACTTTATCCGAGTACATTTCATTCAGGGCAAAAACAATTCCTAATATAAGAAATCCCCAGTTATATACACAAAGACAAAGAAAAATACTCACTAACACTATTTTATCCCTTAAATCATATGTCCCTTTCTTTCTTCCCTCTGAAATCGTTACCAAAAAAAATATAATAGCGTTCAAAACCAAATATTCCACCTGAAAGCCCTGATAACACATTGTAGACATTAATACTGTCATCAGCATAAACGCTAACTCACAATATCCCTCTGCCTGTCTGATTATAAAGTATCCAAGAAGAACTTGGATAATGAGTCCTAAAAAATAAATGGCTAAATTCTCTTTTACTACACTTTCTTCGAAAATACTCTCTGAAAAGTGTATAATATCATAAGCTATACACGACAATATTATCATCAATATGCTACAAAGCATATAAATTTTCAACATATACTTATTATTCTTATCCCGTTTAAGCATAAATAGCAATAATACACCTATAGTAGTGCATCCTGCAATACAAGCTAAACTTTCTTGATTGATCGATATCGCATAGGAAACAACTGCTATAAATGAAATCAAAAAAACAAAAAATTTATTCCACATACCCTTCACTCTTTCTTCTATAAAATATAATATTGATTCATCAATTCCATAGCATATCCACCGATTATCAATATTTCAAACAAGCGGCAATAACCTTCCATGTTCTTCTCTCCCTCGACTTCCTGCCCTTGAGCAAATGGTATCAGAAGAAACGGCAATATCTCAAAAATATATCTTCCATGCATTCCTCTTATCTGCTTTCCGGCCCCCCAGGTCCATGCCGCACCAATCACACAGCACCATGTAAACACACCAACCAACAACATCATCCATTTCTGATACCGATACATGTTTACACTTTTGGTTGAACTCCACGCACAAATCAAAATAAAAATTATATATATGACATCCAAATATCCTATTCCATAGGCATTCGTTACATATTCATAACTATGATAAAAACCGTCTACCAGCGCATTTCCACTGCTAACAGGATCTTTCATAAAATTAGCAATGGCCGCATTAAGCCCAAATGACGACTCCTTTATAACAATCAGCCGTTGCATTAATTGATAGCTAAAAATACCGGAAAAAAGTACTCCACCTACAAAAATTATTTTATTCACCCTTTTTCCTTTATAACATGATTTATTTAGGGCAAGCAAACTTAATAGTAATAAAGTATACGGTATTTTTACATTTGCAATACCTATTGACACTAACGCAAAAACTACAAATGATTTCACGCAATATATGCTTTTTTCTTTATCATCGGATTCTATAAAAGACACTAAATATGTGAAAGCGATCATCACAAGCGTTAGCAAAACGGAATCTGTTGAATTTGAAGCTGCAAAACGAAGAGACAGCGGAATCAGGCAAATCGCTGTCATTAGACTTTTATATTTTTTTAATTTCTGAATACAAAATCCGATTCCTAAACTGTACAGTAAAAGATTTCCCATTCTGCCCCAATAAACACAGGCAATCGGATTCATATTTAATAATAATGCTATTTTCATGAAAAGAATTTGAGGTAAATACGCAATCGGGCTAATTTCACTAACTGCCGGCACTCTGACATCAACTGTTTCCTGTCTAGCCCATTTTCTTTCCCACTGACGGCTCATCGCCGTCATATTAACCGTTCTATTATATTCATGGCTATAATCTACAGTTTGCGCCAATTCACGTATTTCAAAAAATTCTTTTGGAACATTATAATAAGGTACGCCGTCGATATAATTCGTAATTACCACATCTCCCATAGCATATGAATAAGCCCTGATCGTATGCCGAAATTCATCAGCCACGCTGCATGGGGGATTTTCGAAGCAAAATACAGCTCCCATAATAAAAGAAATAATTGAAAAGAATAATCCTGTATTCTTTATTTTAAGCGACAACACTACAAGCAATATAATCAAAAAGAAAATAATAGCAGCCATTACTTTCAAAATATTTTGATATTCAAAAGCATAGATCTGCCTATCTTTTAACCGGCCCTCATCATCTATACTGTATGAAAAAGGCTCCGTACTTTGCAATGTCACCTGAAATAAATAATTTTCCCCTTTTTCCAACTGCACATTTTCTAAGTCAAAAGTAACAAGGTTCTTTCCTCCTATTCCTGATACTTCTGCCAATAAATCATTAGAATGGAATATTTTAAGTCTTCCTTCTCCCTGAAAATAACTTGTCTGAGACAAATTTATCGTATAATTTAATATATTTTCATCGAAAATTTCCACTAAATATCGTGTATCCACATGATCTGTTTGCAATTCTTCAAACGTCTTCTCATAAACAGTATAGCCTTCATACTGTTTTAAGCCAATTTTCGACCAAGAAGAAACCATGATTCCGGCAATAATTACTACTACCCCTGTCATCCATATTATTCTATTAGATATATGTTCAACGTAACTTTTTATATCTCCCATTGCTATCTTCCTAAACCTTTCATATTTTATAGACATGAAATTTTATAGATAGCATATTGATGGGAAATATTAGATTCCAATACTATTGGTCATAATGTTCAAAATTGGGCAATTACTCTCCTAAATTCCGGCATTCATGAATGTGGTCAAAACATATAAAACATAAAAACCATCTATTGTACACATATAATACAGCACATCATTGCCTTGCTCCTTTTCCGTTGTTACTAATCTTGACTTCCAAAACATGGCTGGAAGAAGGAGCGGTATAAAATATCTTCCCTGAATTCCCCATAACCAGTCGCTTCCGATTTCTGTCCATGATACGGTTCCCAGGAAGATCATTAAAGCGGAAGATAATACACAAAAAAGAATAAATATTCTTTTTTGATTATCAATGTGTCGCATCGCCATATTGTTTTCACATCTATACACAAAAAGCAATAACGCAATAACAGGAATACATATAATGAAAGGCGTATCCAGTGCTGAAATACCAAAAATACTTACCCCGAAAATTCCTTTCAAATATAAATCAAAATTACTGTATATTGTATAGCCCAAAATTTTTATAAACCATAATGGATGTTCGATTGAATAGAAAATGGAATAGTTGCCAATCTGACTTGCCGCACTTCCGGCAAAAGAATCTGCCGCTGCAAATAAAACACATCCCATTTCCATAATCCAAAATAAAGTCCTCTGTTTTTTACCATATTGCTTTTTCAACGGTATAAGCAGAACTAATCCTATCAACGGGAAATAGGCTGCGCTTTTATTATATATTAAGCAACCTGAAAGTAATGCTACTGCCACTAAATGAGTCTTTTTAATATGATTTTGCATTAAATACAAACATAATGAAACGAATAGAAATATCGTCCCCATCACCATAGCATCATATGACACGGATGCCGCCTGCATTAATGACATTGGAAGAATTGCAATTAGGAACAGAGTATATTTATATATGGGAATTAGTTTAATTGCCCAATATGTCAAGATTATATAAGCTGCAAAATTAAATATTCTGGTCAAATAATAAATATATATAATTTTTAAGCCCAATATTCTTCCAATCGTTAAACCTAATATGGAAAAAAGATATTCTATCGGAAAACTTGATAAATCAAGGCTCAGTTCATGAACTTCATATACGTTATCGCCGTATACGCTATCATCTTTTATCATTTGATAAACAGAATAATACTCGCCCCGCCTTGCTCTGTATCCAAACTTATTTCCCCAAATGTCCTTTTCTTCTTTTTTAATCTGACGCGTTTCCTCTGAAACTTCATATCCTAACAATTTATTAGAATAATTATAAATAGTATTAAAATGCGCCTCCCCGTCATGTTCTGCATATGGTGGTACTATAACAATAAATAAAATGCCAATAATGCCTGCCGTTATTAGGAATACATACTCTAATTTGATCTCTTTTCTTTTTAAAAGTAAATAACCGGCTATTCCGATAAAAGCAAATATACTTATGCTTATTCCTATATACAGCTGGCAAATCAGCATACCGTTCCTCTGTTTTCCAGATAACTCTAAGAAGCAATCGCCTTCTTCAGCAATTCCATTCACAAATAACTTTCCATTTTTATAACTATCTATAGTACTCCTATATAAAGTTATTCCATTGCCACCCCCCCCAAAGTTGCCAACCGAAATTATACGACATTTAATCTGTTTTGTTTCTCCAACATTAATTGGGGTGTCAAATATAAAATGAGTAAACTCATTGTTCTTAGCATTCTGAACAGAAAAACGCTGCTGCCCGAGCAATTCATCCTCCATAGACAACATAGATATATTCAAATAGGAATTATTTTCTCTTTTATAAGTCGCAGTCCTCAAATAAACGCCCTCTATCACATCTAATTCTGTAAGAAAAGTCTGTTCAATAACAGTCCCATCCGTAATTTCACCAGTTAAACCACAAACAGAAATATAGGGAATCAGCTTTTCCCTATATTCTGCATAATTGTATTCAATAATCACATTTTTATATAACACGAAAGAAATAACAGCAAACAACAACATTGCAATTCCAACTTTTATTTTTCTCCAAAACATGAATATGTCTCCCTTTTGCTTTTACCACCTTATCCCAAAAAACTAATATCTGCTTCAATATGAATCCAATTCACATCCGCCTTTAATGGGATAAATATCCTTGGCCTTGTTGTATCCATAAATAAAAAAACTTCGGTACTGGTTTTTTCTCCGTTTATTTTGAACTCTTCATTATTCATTCTTCCATGAGAAGTTAAAACAACAAGATTTCTTACAATACAGCGCTGACCTTCAATGGGATCATACCTAATCTCCTGACAGCCATCGGGCACTTGATATTTCCTGCTAAAGCGCTGGTACGTCTTCACCTTATGGCGCTCCATCTGTTCATTGTTATACCCCCCCCCAGTATTAAAATAGATAGCTGTGGATAATTCCGGAATCGGAGATGTCCAGGTTGTCTTTTGGGTATATGTATTCCCATAAGCAATATCGCATACTTTCTTCGAACTTATATTTAACATCCAATGCCTGAGAGAAAATCTCAAGTCTCCCCATAAACTTTCTTTCGTACGTCTGGCTACCAGCACGCTGTCACGCCACTCTGAGTTCATATCCGGATATATGCTTTCATTCCACTGGGCAAATACTTCTACCACTTCCAACTCTGCATAACGTGCTGCTGCGCTTAATCCATCCGGATAATAGCGGTAACAGTCAACCGGGTACCTATGTTCCGGACCGCTGGAAGGGGCTATCATGCAGCAAAGTCCGCCAGGTTTCATAATTCTTTTTATTTCCAACATCGTAAGCCAGAAAAATTCATCATGCTCTAACATTTGACCACATATTACACAATCAAACGTTTTGCTCTTTATATTCCGCCACCGATAAGGTTCCTGCAATATAATATCCACATTCTTTCCACTTACTACATCAGAACCAAAATATTCCCAGTTTCTATTTTCAAATATTGGCTTATAGCTCCCATTTATATCCTGACTTCCTATATCTAAAATTTTATATGATTTTTCATTTTCCATGTATTTTTCTGAAAACCATTTCATAATCATAAATGAGCTTTTATGCATATTAACCACCTTTTCCATAAATTTTTGAAATTACATTACCTTGATAATCTAAATGCTCGTAATATTTTTCATTTTTATAAAAAACAAATCTGTCGCATTTATATTTGGGAAATCCTCTCTCTATACGTCTCTTCAATTCCCAAACACATTTTTCAGGTTCCGTGATATCCAGTCCTTTCATCACATCCGCCCCATACTTCCACCATTCTAAGCTAAGCAAACAGGAAATAATTTCCTCCGGAAACCGCCTTCTAATAATTTTAGCTGGCACCCCCCCCACAACACAATATGGCGGTATATCCTTTGTTACAACACTTCCTGCTCCTATTATACAACCATCGCCAATTGTTACCCCTAACAAAATCTGCACTCCTGTCCCAATCCAGACATCATTTCCTATATAAACCGTATCTTTATATTTTAGTTCTTTATTTTTTTGTTTTGCATGAAGGCGCCTTCTTTCTTCCTTTGATAAATGATGAAAATCATCCGCCCATGGACACTCTGCTGTTCCAAAAATCATATGAGAGGTTAAACTTTGCACAGACTGATTAGCCAGCCCAATTACTACATCTCTGTTTATCATACAAAAGCGCCCTATTGATGATGCTTTATTCATAAATGCCGACCCGCTAAAGTATGTAAATGCGCCAATAAATTCACTATTTATCGTATTTTTCGTATGCAAGCATACTGGCGTTTCTATCTCCACTCTATCAATTTTATTTGCGATTGCATTTGCTCCGGAAATAAAAACTCCCTTCTTTTCTATTTCATAATTATTATTCGCCACATCAATTACCATTTGTTTGTTTCTCCAGCTTTTGATATGCAGACCATAAATCTCCATATTTTTCTTTTAATTTACTATAACTGTCGAGCGCTTTTTGATATTTTTCCTTCAACTCCTTATTCCTTACCATATAGGGCAAGACCACCGCTTCCTTACTTCCAAAATAGATTTCTTTATTTGTATTGCAAATCCAATGCTGTTTGCTTCTTATGCACTCTTCACAACATTTTAAATTCTTTTTTTTCTCTTCTAATTCTTTAGCAGACAGCTCAAACAAATTGCCTATTTTTTCATCGGATGTCAGCAGACAGCAAGGAAGAAGATTCCATTTCTCATCAAATACCGCTACTTTCCATTGCGGACACTCAAAATCTTCTCTATACTCGTTTAACCTTTCCCTAAGCATTTCCACAATAATTTCTTCTTCTACTTCTTTTAACAATCCCTCTGGCATATTTCCTTCCAGCCACTGCTGACATTGGTGAAAATCGACAAAATAAGCCAACCGGGGAACAACTCTGATTTCCTTAAACGCCTCTTTCGCCGCCAATATTTCATTTGCATTAAAGCGATATACCAGATATGATACCTCTAACTTATCTTTCTTCCCTATATCATCCAGCAAGTCTGCTAATTTATATATATTCTTCTTCACACGCTCAACATCCAGACCGTAAATTCTTTCATAAGTTTCCTTGGTTACTCCACTTATGGATATTCGAAAAGAAGTAAGTCCATTTAAAGTTTTCGGCTTAAAATTATCTATGCTATACGCATTGGAAGATAAATGATATTTAATTTCCCTCCGCTCCATCATCTCTACTATTTCGCTGATATGCGGGTTCAATAACGGCTCTCCCCAATTATATAGTTCTAACTCCGTCGTCGCTACATCCAGGCATCCTATACTAGTTAAATACTCTATTCCCCTCTCAAATTCACGGGGATTCATAAAATAGCATTCCTGTTTTACCCCCCCCCGGTGCCTGTTTTGCATTCCGGTTGTACACCATTTACACCTTGCATTACATATATTCGCAATTTCCACCGTAATTTTTGAGTATGCCATTCTTTCCTCCGATCCCTACAACAGTGTTCCTAAAAGCACAATTTCACTCCATGCCGCGTTCATAATATTATAATCCTGCCCTGTTACCATCCCTGCTCTCTGCATCTTATACATCAAACCTGGCTGATCCAACAATTTACATATTTCATTGTATGTATGCTGGATATCCCCGGTATCCACAATAACTGCATTTTCTCCATTTACCGCAAACTTATCGGCTCCGCCTTCCTTTGGCAGGATCGGAATACATCCTAAGCACATACTTTCCAATCCGGTTCGCCCAAACGCCTGATAATCAGACATATCTAAAAATAAATCCGATTGTGCTAACAGGTTTGCAACTTCCCATCGCCTCAATATTCCTAAATTTGTATAATCAAATTTATAGTCCCCGCCCATATTTTTTATTTCCTCTTCGTTGCATCCAAATATTGTAACACATATCCTATCCTGGTATGTATTTTTCAACATTCGAAGCACTTCCATCGTTCCCTGGGGATTTCTTCGTTTTGTCTTTGGACGAATCATAGCACAGATTTTTATGCTTTCATTTATCTCTTTTTCTTTTATTACAAAAGGATTATAGATCCGCGTATCAATACTCGGCTCTACAATATTCACTTTTACCCCGTGATATTTATTTACTGTCTTAGCAATCCATTCTGTCTTGGCAAAAAGACAATTTCCTTCTATTTGTGTATATGACTCTTTAGCCTGTTTCCAATAATCCTCCGTTTCCTCGAAAAAATAAGGTTCATAATCCTGTACATAATAGCCTGTCTTAATAGATGGATATGTCTGCTTAATAATATTTAATTTTTCTATTGTTGTAAATATCGTTCCAATTATAATATCAAAATTCTTGCCTGCTGCCAGAAGGCTTTCCTCAGATTTTTTATCATAATATAAGACATAAGGCACCATTTCCGGATAATTCTTTTCAAATTCAATTCTATAATTGCTGCTATTTAAAACAAAAGCTTCTATTCCAAGCCGCCTCATTCCCATTACTTCCTGACACACAGAATTAGCTCCCCCGCTTCCTCCTCTTGCGGTAAGATAAAAAGCTATTTTTTTATTATGCAATGAACGGAATTGCTGTACAAAGGAATCTATTTGACTTATTACTGCCTCCCTTGCAACTTTTAGTTCCTCATTATTCTCCATATCTGCACCTATTGTACGATATGTATCGCCATGCTTTTCTTTTAATATAGGCTTAGAAGCAGCTCCAAGCTCTTTTCTTTTTGCATGAGTAAAACTTTTGGATTTCTCATGGAATATATAGGTATCATCAACCACTCTTAAACAATATCCGGCTTTTACGGTTCTGATGCAATAATCAACTTCCTCTCCATACCCTTTCGGAAAACTTTCTTCATCCAAATATCCAACCTTTTCCAAAACATCTCTTTTAATCATAAAGCAAAAGCCATTTAGTGCCGCCACTTTGGGATATTTATGCATGGATGCTTTTTCTACAATCAAAGCCATCATTTCAACCGTAATTCCATCTCCCAAAACATTAATCTTCCAATCACCACTTTCGGAATCCCTAGTTTCAGGTATACTCTGATAAGTAGCAGCATTTGAAAATGGACTAACAATACCCGTATCCGGATTTTTTTCAAAACACATAAGCATTTTTTCAATCCACCCGCTGGTAACTATCGTATCGCTGTTTAATAATACGACAAAATCAGCCTGCGATAATTTTAGGCCTATATTGGCTGACTTTGTATATCCAATCGCTTCTTCATTCCTATGTAGCTTGCATTTCGTCCTAACAGCAAATTCCCTCAGATAATCCCTTGTTTCGTCTTCACTGCCATCATCAACCAATATTACTTCATAAGGAAAAGTTCTGTTCTCCCATAAAGAACATAAACACTCTTCAACATCGTTCAATGCATTATGGACACATACTACTATAGATACTCTATTAACCACACATTTGTTGTTAAAGATTTCGTAATTATCACTTACCAAAACTTCCGGAAACTTTATATGTGTTTCTTCTATCATCTTTATATCAGCAGATTTTTCAACAATTCCCAAACTAACAGGCCTTACCTCCTGTACAGGAGGTTCACCCGAAAATTTTTTCATTAATTTTTTACATACTTTATAGGGTAATAAAAATATTTTATGGGGTCGGTGCAATACTTCGCTTAGATAGCAGACATACCGATATCTTTTTGATGCCAGAACAGTATCCCATTCCTTTTTCAGCTTCCGGTTTTCTTTTCTTGTCTTTCTTCCTTCCTCCCTCAAATCTTCAATGTTCTTTTTCAAATTTAAAATGATTTTCCTGTTTTCTTTAATCTCTTCAACTCTTTTTGATATATTTTCTTTTTGTTGAACATTTTCCGCTTTTAATAGCATGCACTCATTCTTCAGAGAATCAATTTCTGAATTCAACAATACAATTTTCTCATCACGCAAGTCAATCTCTTTTTTTGATAAATCAACCTCTTTCTGCGATAAGTCGACTGCTTTCTGTGATAAATTAATCTCTCGTTTTAATAATTCTCCTTCTTTTATAAGTCGTTTATTATCTTCCTCGACCTTTGTTTTCTGAATTTTTAACTCATCATTTCTTAATTGTTCTTTATTATGATTGGCGAGCGCCCTATCGTATTTATTTTTATACATATACCTCTGTTGAAAAATCTTCAGCCTGTCTTCTTCCACCATTTCAATTACATTCTGCAAAGTTCCAATATTCTGCAAAAAATCAAACGCCTGGAGGAATGTTCCTTTTTTCTTGATAATTCCCAGTCCGTTACAGCACTTTATATTCACAAACTCAAACTCTGCATTTTCATTAAGGAAGTCTTCAATGGCAGTCAAAACTCCATTCCTGGCTGTATTAACTTCTATAGCATTGCACAAATGTCCATTAATGCCCTCTTCATCCAATTTCTCTTGTCCGTATATAATTCCTTTTCTCAAATAAGCATTCCTAAATTCACTAGGAATATTATCCGGATCATAATACAAATCCCTTCTGTCATAAGGCCAGCCAATGTCATGAAGAATTACAAGGCATTCTCCGTTCCCAACAATATCTTTTATCTTGTTCAGTTCGTGGTAAACAGTATACCAGTTGTGATCCCCATCTATCAAATAAGCATCGCAGTTCTCTATTTCATCCAAAGCATCGAGCGATAACCCTATATGCATAACAAAATGCGGCATATACTCTTTTTCCCAATCTTCATATTCAAAACTGGGAAATGGATCAATAGAATGAACTACTCCACCGTTTTTCATCGCATAGTGGATCAGTCTTTTAGTATTATATCCATTCTGTGCGCCAACTTCCACTATGCTTTTTACCTCACAAAGCTCAAACAGCGGTTTTATTACATTTTCCCAAAATCTATACATGTTTTTTCCTCCAAATAAAACTATTTTTTATCAAAAAAACTATTCAGCACCTTCACTTCGCTCCATGCTGCCTTACATACATTATAACCCATTCCCGTGAATAAAGCCTCCTTCTGCATAGAAAAATATAAATTATTATTTTCCAATACTTCAATTATTTTCCTATAGGTTCCCAATACATCCGATGTATCTGCAATAATGGCATTTTTACCATCAACTGCATACTTGTCAGCTCCTCCATTTTGGGGTACCACCGGAATGCATCCAGTACACATACTTTCCAGGCCGCTCCTCCCAAACGCCTGATAAGCAGACATGTCCACAAACATATCTGACTGGAGGAATAATTCAACAACCTCCCACCGCTTTAAAATACCATAATTTTCATATTCAAAATCCAATATATTTTTAAATTGTTCTAATTCTTTGTCTATGCACCCAAAAATAATAATTCTGATATTTTCCGCATATTTTTGTTTTAATAGACGGAATAATTCCAATGTTCCTTTCGGATTCCTACGTTCTGTTTTTGGTCTTATCATGGCACAAATGCAGAAAGGCTCTCCCTTTTTTCTATATTTAATAATATTGGCATTATACAATCTCGTATCAATACTCGGTTCTACCAAGTTTACTTGCACATCATGCCTTTCCTTCACCGTATCTGCAATCCATTTTGTTTTGGCAAACATACACACATCTTTCATCAGTGTATATGATTCTTCTGCCTCTTTAAAATTTTCTTCTCCCTCTCTGAAAAAAAACGGCTCATAATCCTGGATATAATATCCGACTTTCACTTGAGGGCAGTTTTCAGCAATCACCTGAGCTAGTTTCATCGTAGTAAAAATCGAAGCAATTACTATATCAAAGTTTTTTGCCATCTTTATCAAGCTTTTATCCGACTTTGGTAGAAAATACTTTGTATATGGTGCCAATTCGGGATAATTCGCCTTAAAAGTTTCATAATAATTACTTGAATTTATAATATTTACATCAAATCCAAATTTTCTCAGACCGACTACTTCCTGTGCAATAGAATTAACTCCTCCGCTGCCTCCTGCTGCTGTAACTAAAAAAGCAATTCTTTTTGATTTAAGCCATGAACTTTGCTTTTGCATCTCCTCCTTTTGAACCGAAATATTTGAACGAACCGAAGCCAGTTCTTCGCATTCTTCCATTGCATATACAATTTCCGAATATACTTCGTTTCCATGTTTCTTCTTCAAAATTTCCACGGAATCTATGCCCAGATTATGCCTTCTTTTATGAGTAAAACTTTTAGATTTTTCATGAAAAATATACACATTATCAGCTATCCGCAACTCAAATCCATTTTGTCCTGCACGAATACAATAATCCACTTCTTCCCCATATCCAACAGGGAAACTGGACTCATCCAAATATCCTATAGTGTCAATAACTGCCCTCTTTATCATTAAACAAAATCCATTCAGACTTTTTACTGATGGATATATTCCTTTGGAAGCACATTCCACAATCCATGACATCATTTCCAATGTCATTCCATCTTCTAAGCGATTTATCATCCAATCGCCCCGCTCCATGTCGCGGACTACCGGAACACTTTGATAGCTTGCAGCATTAGATAACGGACTGACCATGCCTGTCAAGGGATATTTTTCAAAACACGCAAGCATTTTTTCAATCCACCTCTGTGTCACTAAAGTATCGCTGTTTAATAAAACAACATATTCCGCGTCCGCCGCCTTTAATCCCTGATTCGCCGCACACGTATACCCTTTTGCTTTTTCATTCCGGATCAGTCTACATTTATATTTTTTACTATATTCATCCAGATAATACCGCGTTTTTTTATCGCTGCCATCATCAACTATTATTACTGTATATGGGAAAGTCCTATTCTCCTGTAGAGAAATGAAACATTTTTGAACTGCTTCCAATGCATCATGTACGCAAACCACTACTGCAACTGATTTTGTTTTAAGATTTGGATTTTTATTATAATTAATTTCTATTTCATCCTGGATAAAACGCATTTCTTTTTGTTCTAAGCGCTTTCCTGTGTGATTCATTCTGAATTTATTTAAAGATTTCTTTACCGCTTTTTTCCCACATTTTATTGTAAGGGGAAAAATCATTGATGGTTTCTTATAGATCATGCCAAGATATTCCGCATATTTATATCTTCTAGAAGAGCGAAAAACCTGCAGCTGATACTGCAATTCTAAAATTTCCTTTTCTCTAACCCGTTTTTCTTCTTCCATGTAGGCCAGTCTTTTTTCTAATTCCTCTATTTTTACATTTAACCCTGAATTATTATCATCTCGCTCTTTCACTTTTTTCTCTTTCTTTCCCTTGCAACATCATCACTATACATTTCCAATCCTTCTTCCACATCTCCCTCAAATGCAATTCTTCCATCTTTTATATACATAACTTTATTACAGAAATTTCTGATTAACGGATCAGAATGAGATGAAAAAAGAACTGATTTCCCGCTTCCAAATAACTCTGCAATTTTTGCTTTAGATTTTTCCTGAAAATTTTTATCGCCAACTGCAAATACTTCATCTACTATCAATATTTCCGGTTCTGAAAATACTGCCAGCGCAAACCCCAAACGCGCTGACATTCCAGAAGAATACATCCTAATAGGCATATCAAAATATTCTCCCAACTCAACAAAGTCTATAATAGCAGGCAAAATATCATTGATTTCTTTATTTGTCATCCCCATTAGTGTACCTTTATAAAATATATTCTGTCTTCCCGTAAAATTTGGTTCAAATCCGGCCGACAAATTAATTAAAGCGCCTATCTTTCCAGATGTTTCTATAGTTCCGCTGGTCGGCAATATCACTCCTGCTATCAGCTGCATTAATGTTGATTTGCCAGCGCCATTTTTGCCAATAATTCCTACCACATCACCACATTTTACATCAAAAGATACATCTTGCAAAACATATTTTTCCGCAGTATAGCCTGTTCGAAAAAGTAGCCACTGCAAAATCCTCATATCCTGATTGAACAAATAATATTTTTTGCTTAAGTTCCTTACTGTAACACAATTTTCCATTTTTACCTCACACAAAATCAGCAAAATATTTTTTTAGTTTAAATTGAACCAAACAGCCAAAATAAAAAATCAGGCACGTCACACCCCAAAAATATATGGTATATTCAACTGTTGGCCCTTTTCCCAGCGCTAAAGCATCTCTAAATCCCGTGATCACATACCCCATTGGATTTAATTTCAAAATAAACTCCAAATATATATTATCTTTAATTTTGGAATAAGACCAGATTACGGGTAAAATATATATCAGGATTCTTGATATCGCCATATATAGTTGATGAAAATCGCCTGAAATAGCAACAAAAGCGCTAAATATCAGATTTATACTTACCATCATAATCAAATTACAGATACAGAAATAAATTCCCCACAAGATATTCATTCTATTAAAATACCCAAAAAGAACAGGAATTAAAAAGCCAACTCCAAATACGACTAACCTTTGGTAAAAAATAGAAAAAACTGAAATTGTCGGAATGGTAGAAATAGGGAACTTTATACTTTTGATAATTCCCCTGTATGCCTTTATTGCATTTGCACCTTTGTTAAGAACATCGCTAATAAAAAACCAGGAAATCAATCCCAGCAGCACAAATGCAATGCTATTCATCCCATCTATTTCTCCCCCACCTGACATCAGAAAACGAAAAACTATATATACGCCAAAATAAATTAAGTCTCTGAAATATATCCAAAAAACACCCAGTGAAGTCCTGGAAGTTTCTTTTTTCGTATTTTCACGGGCTAACTGCATAATCATATTTCTGTTTGTAACATGTTCATTAATTATATACTTAATTGGCTCTATTATCATCATCTATTCATCATACGTCGCGCGCATCTTCTCCTTATATTTTTCTTTTCATACTGGTATATTTCATCAGAATAAAAAACAATATTATTATACTTCTATATTGTTATATTAGCAAGTGATAAATTGAATATTCAAGTCCATGAGTTTATTACTCCAGGAGCTGTGTCATGGCTTTTTCTCCGTTCTTAAAAGGCATAAAATGCGTCACCGACCATATTTACTCCTAATTCTATGCCACAGCACATATATCCAAATATGATGCATATAAAGATATGTTTTTATTTTTTTAATAAGCTTTTTTCTACCCCTTATCTTTTGGCTGTCCTTAGCGTCCGGCAAAAGTTTTTCCCATCTCTTCCGAAGGCTATCCACATTTAAATCATTTAGTTTTCCCCGTCTTTTTATTTCTTCTTCAATATTTAACCTACTAAAATCATCAACAATTAAAGTAAACAAACTATGCCTGTCTAAAAAAACCTTCCATTCTTCATCCGGCTCCGACAAACTATATGCCATATGAAAAGTTCCATCCAACCTCTTTATTGAATATACCCTTCCCCCAGCAACATGTTTCCTGATTTTTTTTTCATTATTCTCATTTGTTACAATCACGTAATCACACTGGTTTAATTCCTTACTCGTCTGGCATTGATGGATTTTTTCCAAAAGAGATTGTTTCGTCATCTCTTTCGGAAATGCTATCAAGATTCTTTTATGGTCATAAATAACGCCCGTTAATATATCCGCAAAATAATCTATTACATCTATCTTCTTCCTATATTCCTCCACTTTATCCCAATAGCAAGGATACCTCTTTAACAGCAAAGAACTATTCCTGAGTTCAAGCTCATCTGCCTCACTCTGAAAAGATATTCTTCCCCAATGAAAAACATAAGCATAGTTTGCTTTCATCACCTGATAATTTTGTTTTCTTGCTCTCATGCAAAAATCATTTTCCTCATTATAGCCCTTACCAAAACTCTCATCAAATAATCCAATCTCATGAATCACATGACGTTTTATAAGAAAAGCAAACCCTACCCCTGTCCAGCATTCTTCTTTTTCCGGAAGAAATTCCTTAATCCGGCCATAGATCCGATAGCTATCTTCCGCTGAAACATATCGGCCATTGCTATTTACTGGAACAGAAAGGAATGTAGCATTATTGCTTCTTGGGCATACCACGGCTGTTTTTCTATCCATATGAAGAATTCTCTGCATTTCCTCCAAAAAACCTTCTGTCACCTCCGTATCGGAATTAAGCAGTAAAACATCGTTATCGCTTTTATCCCATTCTAATACTGCTTTATTACATGTCCTTACAAAACCCTCATTAGATGCATTTCTTTTATAGAAAAAACGGGGATCATCCTGTATAGCGATAAGTATATTTTTTTCTAACTTCTCCCACTCCGGCCCTTTATCATTAACCAATATAACCTTATGTTTCCTATTTAAATATTTTTTCAGAGATTCCATACAACCCGACAGTGTTGCCCAATCTCTATATACCGGAATTACTACAGTAACGCTATTCATTGTTTTGTACCTCTGTGTGGCAGATTATAAATTAATATTGTATTACTGTCTGCCGATACTATAATACTCCACTCCATTCTCTTTCATCTCTTTTACGTCATATATGTTTCTTCCATCATATACCAAAGGAGTTTGCATCAATTCCCTGTATTTGTAAGCAGGAACGGCTTTGATCTCTTTCCACTCCGTAAAAATAAAACAAATATTTGCTCCCTTCAACGCGTTTTCCGGCCTTTCCACATAAGAAATCTTTCCTTTTTTTAACGCCCCCTCGGGATACTTTTTCTTAAAATTATCCACTGCTACCGGATCATAGGCATAGATTTCCGCCCCACTTTCCAGCAAAAGCTCCACATTGTCCAGGGACGGTGCTTCCCGCAAATCATCCGTGCCAGGTTTAAATGCCAGCCCTAATACCGCTATTTTCAGCCCCTGAAACGTAATCATCCTGTCACTGGCTTTTTGGAACAGCCTCGTTTTCTGTCTGGCATTCACGGCCACCGCTGCTTCCACCGTCTCTAAATGATAACCGGCTTTTTCTGCAAGAAACTTCAGAGCCTTCGTATCCTTCGGAAAACAGCTTCCTCCATAGCCAATGCCCGCTTTCAGGAAATTAGCTCCTATTCTGGCATCATAGCTCATTCCTCTTGCTACATCCTCTATATCAGCACCCACCAATTCACATAGATTGGCAATATCGTTCATATAAGAAATTTTTAAGGCAAGGAAATCGTTACTTGCATATTTTATCATTTCTGCGCTCCGCCGGCTGACTGACACGATTGGAATTCCAAAAGGCTCATATATTTTCATCAAGATTTCTTCCGCCGTTTTGCTTTCTGTGCCGATAATGATTCTGGCCGCGTGAAGGGTATCCTGTACTGCGGAACCTTGTGCCAAAAATTCCGGATTAGAAGCAACCTCTACCTTCACATCATTCACGAGGAAATCCTTAATAAACTGCTCCACTTTATCGTTTGACCCCACTGGAACCGTAGACTTTACCACCACCAGGCAATCTTTTTCCAGCGATTCCGCAATTTGCCTGGATACCATTGCAATATAACTTAAATTGGCAGATCCGTCCGGCTGCTCTGGTGTTCCTACACCGATGAAAATAGCATCTGCGTCTTTATATGCATTTTTATAGTCCACCGTATAATGGAGTCTGCCTGCCGCATTATTTTTCTTCATCAATTCTTCCAGCCCCTGTTCATAGATGGGGGAAACACCTGATTCCATCAGCTTTACTTTCTTTTCATCCACATCCACGCAAGTAACGTCATGCCCTACTTCAGCAAAGCCCACGCCTGCTACCAAACCTACATATCCGGTTCCTGCTACTACCAGTTTCATTTTTCTTTTCTCCTAGCACAATAATGATATAGCTATAAAAGCTATATAGTTAATAAGTTACAAAGTCATATCTGATGAATACGGCAAGAACTTGACTGTTCTATCATTAATCCCGCTATTCCTAAGAATAGCACAAATATGAGCGTAAGGGAACTGGCAGTTTAGGATATTTTCTGCCTTTGATTCGTTGCAGGTATCCTTTTGTTGTTTGAGCTATGTCGTTTGTAATGAAAAGTCAGCCTATCCATAACTTTCACCCATTATGCCTTTTATCCGTCAAACCCGGAATCCAGCAGTTCTTTCCACGCCTCCGTCACTTTATCCCACCGGTAATACTTTTCCACATATGCTTTCGCTCTTTTGCAGTACGCGTCATATCCCCCAGCTGCCAATGCCTCCATCGCGCCGGCGAAGGACTCATAATTCTCATACCAAAGCCCGCCTCCGCTCCTTTCGCAATGCCCTTTTAAAACATCGCATTTTCCATTTACGATAACCGGCCTTGATAAAGCCATCGCTTCCAAAACGGAAATCGACAGGCTTTCGAAGCGCGAAGGAAGCCACAAAGCCACCGCTCCCGCCATTCCGTCATACTTATCCTCATCCGGCACAAATCCCAGATAATGAATATTTTTCAGGTCGGGGATCTCCATATACTTTTTCCCGAGAACTACCAGATGCATTCCGCCTTCCTCTTTCCCCGCATGCCGCTCCTGTTCCTCCGCATATCGTCGAAAAAAGGCAAACATCTCCCCGCAGCCCTTCTCTTCATCCACTCTTCCCGCATATATGATATAGTCCCCTTCTATTCCATATTTCTTTCGAAACCGCTCCGTATCCACACATTCCGGCAGATCTATGCCGATGCCAATCACCTTATGCTCTATTTTTTCATTGTGGAACTGCCCTTCGACAAATGCTCTTTCCTCTTCGGTCAGATAGACGATCTTTTGGGGCATATGGAACATTTTTTCATAGACTTTAAAATAAATATTGTACTCATCATGGGCGGTAGGCACAAAAACTGCTTTATCCCTTACTTTTTCCATTCCGAATACGGCAGGATAATACATATAAGTGACAAAAATAAATACATCGTACTCATCCCTGTGCGTTCCAATATAATCCACCAGATCGGGAACATAGGGTCCTAATGCTTTATTCCACAAAGCTGTCATCGCCAGACTGCCGCATCCCAGCCTCGTAATCAATATCTTAAGCAGTCGTTGCACATATCTGTTCCTCTTTTTTCTGACACCGAACCGCCGTACCTTGATTCCGTCGATTTCCTCTATATCCGCTTTGTAATAGTCTTCCCACTTATCATAAGTGAGCGCTTTAGAAGTCAGCACTTCCACTTCATATTCAGCTTTCAAATGCTGCGCCATCTGCATCGTGTACGATTCGGATCCTCCGTTTACTTCCCTGCCGTAACGCTGATTGATAAACGCTATTCTTTTTTTCTTCTTATTTTCCCTGCCCATTGATCGCCTTTAACCTGTCTTTGATTATGTCTGCCGCATATTCATATGTCAAATGCCCGTCCATATAATTTTTCGCATTGGTGCCTATTCTATGCGCGTATTCCCTGTCCTCCCACAATCGCCTCATATATCGCGCCGCATGTTCCACATCGGCTTCCGCCCAATAGTTCCCTTTTTCATAAGGCCCTGCCGTCTTCCTGATTTGCACTAATTTATAATCCACCGGACAAGCGCATTCCTCATCCGTAAACTCCGCCGTCGCCGACCAATTCGTGGAAATCACAGGTTTCCCCAAAGCCATTGCCTCTGCCACCGGCAAGCCGAATCCTTCGGAACGGTGAAGAGAGACTAACACATCGGCGGCATTCATAAGGGAATCCACCTCTTTTCTCGTCATATTTTCCGTAATAAAATATATGTTTTGATATTCTTTCAGCCGCTCCTTTAACTGCGCCAGCTTTTTTTCTTCCACATGGTTCACTTTAATTACAAGCCCCGCGTCCTTTTTCTCTTTTGGAAAAGCACGGACATACGCTTCAATAACCGCCTGTGGATTTTTTCTTTCGCTCACGCTGATAAAATCATACATAGTCAAAAAAAGAAACTTTTCTTCCGGCAAGCCGAAATATTTCCTCTGAAAATATCCTTCTATATCCGTTTCTTTTCCTCTCCCGCTTTCCATATCAATAGCATAAGGAACCGTCACCACCGGTTTTTTCGTCTTTTTCCTAAGCGCATTGCTGATAAATTCCGAAGGAGTCCATATTTCGTCCACCGTCTGAATGCAGGGCAGCCAATAATCGGGAAATTCCTCCAGTTCCCACAGCCAATAAGCGATATTATACCTTTTATCCAATACTTCTTTTTCCAGTCCACAATAATCTTTCGCCCATGTCCCGGGGATAATATGGATGAGGTTCACCGCATATTTTACATCAGCCTCTACCTTTTTTGCCCACGCTTCATCATTATGCGTCAGCATTCCATGGGAATTGATCTGCTTCACACAAAAAGGAATGCTGCTTTTTTCCATAATAGCGGCCAATATTCTTACGCTTTGACCCAATCCGGTTTCGGCACTGATATCCCCGATCAGATTGATACCACTAGGATATAGATTTCTGCAATATGGCTCGGTCTGCTTTTTCCACTGCAGCATTCTGCGGTTCTGCTTCACAGCCAATAACTTTTTTATTTTTAACTTTATATCATCGGAAAGTATTCTTCCTGCTATTTTATTGGCTCCCATATATGCTTTTCCCACCTCTGAACCTACGCCTGACGTCTTTTTTATTTTCTATTATCCGTCTTGTTTTTATGTGACTTATAACTCCAAAAATTCTTATATCTGTCAGTAATATACTAACATGGTTTCATTTATCTTACAAGATTCATTGCGGAACGGCGGGGATATGAGGGGATATGGATAATTGAAAGTTATCCATTGAAAAAATGCAGGAGATATAACTCCGCCATGAAGACCCGCACTTATTGTAGTATCTGATTCCGTATATTAGATCCTTTCAAAATTTTCAAAGAGTTGGACGCCGTTTATCCGTCAGATAGAACGCGCAAAAATTTTTCTGCTTTACGCAGACAGGCTTAATAATCTGCAAATATCCTAAATAGTCAGTATTGGACAGGATTCTGTCAACAAATGGCGTACTCATTCCCTAAATAGCCTTTCGTTATTGCGGAAGTAGAGGAAAAATCCCGCACGGCTTGAAGATATAACAACTATATCCCTTGCAGATTATACTCACCTCGGACAGCCTCCGGCCTATACCAATGAACAAATCATGAAAGTCCTTGAAATTGTTTGCTGCAATCTGGAAGAATACGGGTACAAAACCAGTCATTAGCGCTTCAGCCAGCTGGTGGATGTGGCCATAAAGAAGGGTATAGCTGAAGCTATCTCTGCAAAATCATAACCCTTTTTTAAATATAGGGAAAAATGGAGTTAATAGTTTTTAGAGTAAATTCATGCAAAGGAGGGTTAACCAAGTGAAAGATTATAAAATTTATCCCCGTCAGTTTATAAACGAACGAATACCTATCGAAAAAAACAGGTGTTTTATGCTCATGCCATTTAATTCAGATTTTGATTACATTTATGGTGTGATAAAACAGGATTTAAATGACAATGGGTTTATTTGTAATAGAGCTGATGAAATTGCTGGATCAAAACCCATATTAAATAAAATTCTAATGGAAATATTAAAATCCCGGTATATAATTGCAGATTTAACAAATTATAACCCTAACGTCTTTTATGAATTAGGAATTGCACATTCTTTTAAAGATGCACAAAATATACTTATGATAAAGCAAAAAAATTCCAGAATACCGTTTGATTTAACGCATTTAACTTATATAGAATATGACGCTAGCAATCTTAGATTCCTTACCGCAACAATACGTAATTTTATTCAAGAAAATAAATACGTATCCGATTTTCACGAAACTTTAAACTTGTGTGGTATTACAAATTTAATTTGTGAATCAAGAGAAAAGTTTATTGACTATCTTCAGGAATATTTTGGAGCAAATATTGTAATTATAACAAATATTCTGAATGATAGAAGCGATATATATGATGATAGTGAATTAATTAATTTTTATAAAGATTATGAGGCTTTAATAGTGCATTTATTGAAAGAGAGTAAGAATGATAATATCGATGGATTGCTAAGTGTATATTATAACCTTTTAGCGCATTGTCATTCGACTAAAATAGGAGAATCATTTGTATATAATTTTTTGAATGAATTATTCATTGATATAGACGATATGGAAGAGGAAATTCTTTCATGGAAAACTGATTTAATGTTAGTACTTGCCAAAAGAAAAAAATTAATAAAAATAGTATTGCCGTGGATAATTGCGTATTTTTCTCGTTCAAAATCATCGGCTATTGATTTGAATCGTTATAAATTGGAAAGTTTTCTAATGACATCAAATTATATAGAAATCAACCAGATAATAATTGATTCCCTTTTCGATCCTGATTGCCATATTCGCGAACATATGGCAGATATTATTGGAGAAAAACGATTGTATAATGGAATAAGTGCTCTCTTAAAACAGCTTGAAAGAGAAGAAAATTATTTTACAATTTCAAGTATTATTGAAGCAATAGGAAAAATAGGTACATTTTCAGAGTTAAAATATATTCTTAATTGGATGGAAATTCATAAAAATAATATAATAGAACAACATCAATTTTTTCTGCTTAAACATATATATAAGGCAATATGCCATTTAGATAATACTCCTGATGAGAAATATGCAAAAACATTCTTCGATAACTATTCAAAATATATGAACAGTTATATTGTAAATTAATCTTATATTGTTAAGCACTCAGACTCTATATAATATAGCAGAGTCTGAGTGTCAGACTGTCAAAAAAGGTCAGCAAAAGCTGACTTTTTTTGATACAATAAAACCAGAGGTGAAGATATGCTGATAAAAGAAAAGTCAGAAAGAAATACACTGGAAATGGTCAGCCTTGAGGGGCTTGTCCCGCAGGACCATCTGTTGCGGAAAATTGACTGCGCTGTGGATTTTACCCATATTTATGATTTCGTGGTAGACCTTTATTGTGCGGATAACGGGCGTCCCAGCGTGGATCCCGTGGTTCTGTTTAAAATGGTGCTCATCCAGCATCTTTACGGGATCCCGTCCCTGCGGCGTACCGTGGAAGAAATCAATATGAACATCGCGTACCGGTGGTTTCTGGGGTACCTGCTCAATGAACCGGTTCCTCATTTCGCCACCATCAGTTATAACTTCAGGCACCGCTTCAGCGAAGATACCATAGAGAAGGTTTTTACATGGATACTTTTTGAGGCGCAAAAGAGTGGTTATCTTTCCCCGGAAGTTGTGTTTATGGACGGGACCCATATCAAGGCAAACGCCAACATCAATAAGAAAATGAAAAAAGCGATCCCTTCTGCGGCGAAAGCTTATGAGGAACAGCTCATGCAAGAGATCAATGAAGACCGCATGGCACATGGAAAAAAGCCTTTTGACGGGAACTCCGGCGGCGGGGAGGACGGAGGACGGGAGACCACGGTATCAACGACTGATCCGGAAAGCGGCATGTTCCGGAAAGGGGACCATAAACATTGTTTTGCGTATGAAGCCCATACAGTCTGTGACAGGCATAACTTTATACTGGATACGGTGGTCACAAGCGGAAATGTACATGACAGTGTTGCCTTTGACGCACTTTATGAAAAGGTAACCGCGCGATTTTCTGGGATTAGAATAGTCACGATGGATGCGGGATATAAAACGCCGTGGATCTGTAAACGTATCATAGATGATGGGAGAATCCCATCCCTGCCTTACAAACGCCCCATGACGAAGAAAGGGTTTCATGAATGGTATAAATATGTATATGACGAATATCTGGATATCGTGATCTGTCCGGAATACAAGAGCCTGCTGTACAGCACAACCAACCGGAAAGGTTACAGTGCAATATCAGTGTGCCACATGTGGAACAAGGCATTTATGCACGGAGAGCAGGGGATGCCAGAAAACAGTGACGCGTCATATCTGGGGGGATTACATAGAACAGGCGGAAGACATACGGCATTCACCACAGGGAAAAGAAAGCTACCGCCTCAGGTCGCAGACGATCGAGAGGGTATTTGCCGACGCAAAAGAAAAATACGGAATGCGGTATACGCCTTACCGTGGACTAAAAAGAGTCAGTATGTGGGTAAGGCTGAAATATGCTGCCATGAACCTGAAGAAACTGGCGATGTGGAAGTGGAAAGCCGCTTACCGCCGATTTTTTATCACAATAAGTGTCTCTGTTTTAAAAAGAACCCCTGCTGCGCTTCTGCATAACAGGGGTTCTTTGACAGTCTGGCACTCAGATTCTATATAATATAGCAGAGTCTGAGTGTTATGTATAATTACATAAATTTGCTTGGTTACAAATATAATTTCACAACCATTCTGATTTTTGGCGTTTAGACATTTCCCATTGATTGTTCCATGTTGTCATTTTCAAATTACAATAGCGACAAAATGATTTTGGTTTAAAAATATATTTTTTTATTTCTTTTATAGATTTTATTTGATTTAACAGAAGATAATCATTATTTTCATGTTTAAATTCCATACCAAAACGCTTATTGATTATACTAATGTAAGCTGATTGGGAACAAGAATATATTTTCCCTTCTCGTAATTGCAGATAAATACCACCGCAATAACATATGAAATAATTTTTGAATGGATTTTGTTTGCCTTGGTCATCTAATACTATATGTCGAAAATTTGGAATTATATTATCCCCGTAAAATGTCATTTGAATATTTTTATTTTTTACAAAGGTCATAAGTTCATTATAATTTATGTTTATAGGATATTTTGTAATAGATATAATGATATTATTTCTTTGGCAAACATCCCAAAATTTTTGAGACATTTTCTTAATAATTATACCATTACTTATAAGAACAATATTTATATCCGAAAAGTATGTTCTGCTTAATTCAATTATCTCCGTAATATACGGATGTAAGAGAGGTTCCCCGCCCATTAATCTAAGGGTACTGAAAAAAATAAGCCCACGATTTTTAATATTGTTATAATATTCTTCCAGTTTCTCTAAAGATATATAAAACTCATCTGCGACCGGTGCATAATGAGAACAACTTTTGCAGTTTAAGTTACAATGGTCTGTTACATGTAATTCTAATGTTTTATTATGAAACAAACGTTTAATTAGTATTTTTATCAATTTAACAAATTACCTCACTCCCCAAAAGTCAAAAATACGATTATTGTCAATATAGTCAATTAAAATATGCATGTCAAAATTGTGAGCAATTATTTCAAATATATATTTCAGGTATTTTTTTTGTATATATGAATCAGTTTCTTTATGAATCATCATAGACAGAAGAGATTTTATGCAGCGTTCTAAGAATGAATAATATTCTTTTATATAATTATCCATTAAATTATCTTCTTCTAAAATTCTTTTGATTTGTATTAACGTGTCAAAACAGTTATCTATAAGATTTTTTGAAAAAACATGTGTGACGGAATCAGTACGCTGATAATAATGATAATAAGTATCAGGTACTAAACTAACTCGTTTCGCATGGAGGCACGCAAAAAAGGAGAAAAAATCATCTTGAAAGCTTCGGTTCGAATTAAATTTAATTTTATTATCAATAATAAAAGTTCTATTGTATATCTTATTATTAACAATAGGAGTAATAAAAGAATTAAAATTTTCAGATTTTGTTAATAATTTCAAAGCATATTTTCCTGTTATACAATTATGAATTTGATATTTATAGCGAATATGGCCAGATATAAAATTGTTAAACTCATCTTTAATACCACATATTGCAATATCACTATTGTCATTTTTAATAAAGGACATGAGGCTATAATAGAAATCACTGTCTATCCAATCATCTCCATCCACAAATCCAATATAGGCTCCATTTGCATAATTAATTCCTAAATTTCTTATATCTCCTACACCTATATTTTTACTCATAAAATGGGCTGATACTTCAGGATGGCATTTTTCATATTCATGAATTATACTGGCAGAATTATCAGTTGAGGCATCATCAATAATAATTATTTCTTTGTTTTTAAATGATTGATTTATTATTGAATCTAAACATAATTTCAAATGATTTTGGACGTTATATACAGGTACTATTATACTTAATTCTGGCTTATTATTCATTATTAATGCTCCTATTTATAGATAAATAATTTAATAATGGATAACTTTCAATTATCCATACACATTATAAAACATTTTATCCCGTCCGCTATCATCATTCACCCTCAAAAACTCAGCCTCGACAACAGCAAAACCAGTCCCGACGAAGCGATATCGCTCATCACATTACAGAAAAAGCTCTCCTTATTTCTTGCCAGAAATCCCTTCAGCCCTTTCTCATCTCTTCTCTCCGCATAATCCAGCCCTTTTTTAGCGAGCGCAAATGAATTTTCATTCCCTGCCAGATCAGCCAGCCTTATATTCAAGAACTTTTTCAGTTCCTCCCAATCTTTCTCCCGCAAAAGTTCCTCTTCCCCTTCATGTATCACTGTCATCAGATTATTATCACCTATCTGCATATTTCGGGCATTGATATCCCCGTTTATCTTAAATCCCATTTCTTTTATCTCCTCGTAATGTTCATATTATTGCCCTCTCCCATCTGCATCGCCTCTATCTTGCAGTTTTCCATATTTACCGCATAACCTGCACCCGAATTGATGCAATTTATAATAACGTCCATAACTTCAATCGTAAAATCATGATTGCTGCTGTAAAGATAAATATCCTGCCCGGAATTTAAATTCAATTTTAAATATTCCCCAAGCCCCTGATTGTGCTGGTATATTTTATATAGCAGCCATACGGCAATGACTATCAAAGGCAGACCGACCACCGCTCCAATACCCGTACATGACAAAGCGATCCCAATAACGATCATAATAAACAAATTTTTATCGTACGGCTTTTTCGCTTCATTCACCACGCTGATTCTGGATATATTACATAACGGTATCACCGTCTCATTATAAATAAACACATTTTGATTTACTTTCAGTTCCCTTGTAACTATTTTTTCTTCCTATTCCCTATATTTATTTTCGGTAAATTCATGACTCTTTCTCCTTGTGTGTTTTATACCATATTTAGATTCCTCATTTTTATTCAGCAATATAATTATGGTAAATTTTTCTTGTTTTATTCATTATACAAAATACTATCTTTATTGACAATATTTTTTTGAAACCCATGTCTTGTGAAGCAGCAGCAAAAATATGGATAATCTTGTATTATCCGTCGTAAAGTAGCAAAAACCTGGAAACATTTATAAATTTTGAACAAAAGCGATAAGAGAAGGGAAAATTTATGTACAAAGCCAGCATAATTGTAACTATCAGCAATGAATATGCATTAACAGAAAACTTTTTTAAGAATTTATTTCAGATTATCAATGACGATATCAATATTTTTACCGTTGTTGACGGGGAAACAGATGTTAAAACCGTACGTTTTTTGCAGGAATTGCAAAATAATCATTCCAATATTTCCGTTATTTTTGAGAATGAAAACCTCGGTTTTTCTAAAGCCAATAATATCGGTGCGTTTCGATCCGAATCCCCGTATTTAATTTTCCTGAACTCCGATACATTTCCTGTCGATGATGCTTTATATAAAATGATAAAATTTATGGACAGCTCCCCGGATACAGGAGTTGCCCAGGGACTTATTTTATATCCCCAAAGCAATCTTGTTCAAAGTGCCGGTCATATATTTGGATTTTATAAGACGACACATGTTTTTGATGGTTTGGAACAGGAGAACCCCGTTGTACAGAAAACGGCAGAACGCCAGGCTCTTGCATCCGGTTTTTATATAACGCGCCGCCAGCTCTTTGTGGCGGAAAAAGGTTTTGATGAACTGTTTTACAATGCATGGGAAGGGCTGGAGTACTCTCTGAAAATCCATGCCAGAGGTTATAAATGCATGTATTACCCCGAAGCCAAAGCCTACCATGTAAAAGGCTCCGGGCGCAACCGCCGGTTTCGTGATGAATCCTATCAGACAGGATATTTTTGGCATCGATGGGGCGAAAAAATCAGGATAGATCTCCCTGATATATATCGTTTGCAGTTGCAGGAGGAAGACTATAAATATCAGTATCTTCTTGTGAATGGAAGTTCGATAAGAGAGGATATCTGGTCGATTCTCCTGAAGGAGATTCCATTTCACATGATAGGGCAATATCACATTGAAAAATCAATGTCTAAAAAAGCAATATCGCTTGAGGATTCTGTACCTGCGTCTTTTTTGCAGAGCCGGACAAGCCTTTTGTTTGTAGTCGATAATTTCAGGGATATTATCAATAATTATCGGGTTTTTAATTATAGGCATTCTTTTAGACCGCATGATATGATCCTTGATCTTCATGGTAATGTGAAATATCCATCCGAATAATTACCATACTCTCGGATCCAGATAAAAGCAGGCATTGCTATTTTTATCCTGATGCATGCAATAAAGTACTGCCTTCTGCTTTATACGGGGACATTGGCTATTGTCAATAATTGTCTGGTAGGAAGTTCCTGATAGTTCGGAATTCTTATAGGACATAGGAACTTTATACAAAAACGACTCTATCATACTGCAGAGGTATTGTATCCGCTCATCATTTTTCATGATAGGGGATGCTTCTGCCTCCAGTAAATACTTTTTTGCCTCCGCAAATTGTCCTTTCAAAATATAACACACGGCTAGTTTTAAATGGCATTTATAATATTGAATCCAGTATTGATTTTCAAACAGCTTCTCCTGCGCAAGCAATAACTGCTGGGTACTTCCTTTTCCAATAAGGCATTTGACATATTGAATTTCACATAAGCAATCAAAATGTCGCCTTTTTTCAGAAGCAGTTTGAAAATAGGAGTCTGCAATCTGTAAATATTGCAAAGCCAGAAACAGATTCATATGGTAAATCCCTTTGGCATAATCCATAAAACTATAGCCAATATGTTCACACGAGCGAAATCTGACAGCTGATTTTAAATTTTTCCGCAGCCAGTCACCCGCCAGCTTTACATGATCCAGTGCAAGATACGTCACCATCATACGGTTGGCGGCAGTCAAATAGGCACGATAGGGCAAATGAATGATCTCGGATTTTAATTCCATCCAGTCTTTGCGGAAATTGTTAATTTCTTTTGGCAGACTCTGAAAACTTTTGAACCCCCAATACGCTGCATCAATTTTTTCAGAGGCGGCATTAAAATATAATGCGGTTTTTGCCTTTGCATGGTAACTATCTGTAATTTCGCGAAAAATCTTTTGCGCGTTTTTGCTTGCGTCACAATGCATGTAGCTGAATGCTAAATAATATTTTATATAATTTGATTTTTCGTTTTCCTTTACATAAAAGCTCTTTCCCTCCATCAATGCTTCGCATAAAAATACAACTTGGCTGTACTGGTTTTCTCTGAATTTCAATTCGATGGATTGAAAAACGGATTCGAAATATTGGCAGTAATATTCAGAATAATGGCTCATTAAGGAACATTGATAAATTTCCCTGCGGCCAGGATCCATATCCATAAATTTATGGATATAGCCGGTCAGAGCTTTTTTATGCTGATTAAGAATGGATGCCGGCATTTCCCGATCCCATTTTTCATAGTTGGGAAACACGTAATCATTTTTTATTATAATAAATTGTCTGTCATAAATCCTGTTTAAATCCGCCTCATTTATCTCTTCCAGAAAATAAACGGGTATCCCTTTTTGTACGAAACAAACCAGTATAAGAATCATGCTTTCAAAAGCAAAACTGCCTCTGATATATTGCAGCGCGGATGTTTGAAAGTCATCGATGTAATAGTTCTTAACATCCTGTATAGTACGATCACCGCGGACATCCCGCAGGAAAGAATATAACAGCCCTGGGTATTTTAAATAGTGGTTCGGCGGTACAATTTCATTTAACTCATCAATGCAGAACGGGAGAGCTTCATTGATTGCCCTAAGGATTTCGGTATTATCAATATAATCTAAAAATATATTTTCTATATGCGGAATGTTCATTTGATTTCTGCTGGTCAATACAAATGAAATCTTTTGCAGCGGATCAAATGCGCGGAATACCGCTTCCAATATACAGCAGTTATCGGAGTCCAGCAAATGTATATTGTCAAGAAAATAAGTTTTTTCATACGCAAAACTCTGATTTATCTGAAACAGGCTTTTGGTATTTGAAAAAACGGAACCCATTAATATATTCTTAACCAGCAGGTAGTCCTCACCCTGTAGTGCCTGAATGATTGCTTGAATATTATTGGGGCTGAAAAACGAATTTTTTGCATTGTTTTTCTTGCAATAATTCGAAAGAGCCTTCGCGCTCATACTTAAATTGTAGTAGTCAAATGCCAGGGTAAAAATAATCCTGCATATATCTGCAATATCAGATTCCTGGCCGTTAAAATTCACATAAATAATGTGCCGATTCTCTTGCGCGTTTTTTAAAAGATCATTTTTTAAATTATTCAGAATCCAACTCTTCCCTGAACTTTGCGGGCCGTATAAATTATAAATTTTTTTATAATTCGATTTTATACCTGTTTCAATCGTTATATAACTTTGTACTTGATTTTGGTATAATTCTCCAAGAACAGCAAATTTCAAACTATATTTCCTGCAATCATTCCTTTTATCGTCTAATATATAATATATATGAAGCGGATATTCTTCATCCACACGAAATCTTTCCCCTGTTTGGGCAATATCCAGCGAAAAGGACATGATCTCCGGCAAGGCATCCCCTTGATATAATAAATGATCATTGCAGTAAAGCGTTAAAGGCTTATCGCCGAAGCCGACCGCAATAAATTCGCCTTCTATCGTATAGCATTTGGATAGATATAGCGGATATAGCTCCTGGTCTTCCCATACATTATCTATCGTATAAGAATCGCTTTTACAAATCAGGCGAATGCACTGCAATGTAACGTTTGGAGCAGAAGGCTCGGTAAATGAGATCGGTTCTTTGAAAAATCTCCGTTCCACATCGGGATGCTTTTTTACCCAATAGGATAATGCATAACCATCTATAAAAGAAATTTGTTTTATTGCAGAAAAATAATAAAATTTTCGGATGCGTCCTATTAAATTAGAACCTATGGATGTATTGGTGATAAAGAAAATTTTTATCAGATTATTTTCGAGAAGTGAGGATACAAGGGTTGAGTCATACTTTCTTGAGCCTATATTTTCTTCCGTATGTATGGTATATTTGGCTTCTGCCCACATAGACATACCAGTGAATTCACAAACATTTTCCAAGTCCCTGTTCCCGTCCCTGGTAGCTTTCGTCAGCTTCCAATTTTCCAAAGGATACCTTTCTTTCAGATATGTTTCTATCAAAATCTCAAATTTTCTTGAATCAGAGGTTACGGTTTTTTTCTGATACAATATTTTTTCCCGAAAAGTCCACTCTATCATTTGACCTCCGATGGATAATACAAGATTATCCACTTTATTATAAAAAAATAATCAACTCTCTACCTTTTTATTATTATATCTTTTAATACTATTTTTTACAATAGTATTATTCATCAACCAACAATTTTCTTTCGTATTCGCCTCTATCCTTTCGTCTTCTCTCCCAAAATCATCTTTTTTTACCATTTCACCATCTATTTATTCTCCCTTTCCTCCCCAATGCAATTTATATGATATAACATTTTCATACTGTTACATTTACTAAGGAAGAATTCATCATATACAAAAATTGTCCTTTTATGTCTTTTTTCTTCCTTTATGTTGGAATTTTTTTCCAATCCATTATGCTAATAACAGAAGCAGCATTATTATTTTCACAAAGGAGGAATTAACCATGGAAAAAACTATTGTTTCTGAACTACTAATCCGCATCGGCGTTAACCCTTCCTACAGGGGATATCCTTATCTGGCCCATATTATCTGCCAAGCAGCATCTGATGAAAGCAGTCCGTTTCTTACCAGCAAAGCACTTTATCAAGCTACTGCCGAATATTTCCACGTATCTCCGGATTCTATTCAGCACAGCATACGAACACTCCTTGATGCCTATTGGGAGCAAGGTAACGGTTGCCATTTCTGTTCCGTTACCGGATATCCCAATGCCGGGCCGCTGCCTCCCAAAGAATTTATCGCAGTTCTTGCGGACTATATGCGTAGAAACAAATCACGTTAAAAAAGTTGGCCCGCGGCCAACTTTTTTTAATAACCTCATAATGCGCCTCCATACTCCCCCGGCTTCAGCGGGCCTTCTTCCGGCCAAGTTTCTGCGCAATCTTCTTCGCCGATATCTCCCACTGGAACATGCCGATCCTCTTTCTGATCTCTTCCACCGTCACGTCCCCTACTTCCTGCCGGATACCCATCCGCATTTTTTCTTTTAACATTTGCTTATTACCCAGATGGAAATAGGAAGCCGCCCCTCCTAAGACCTCTTTCAAAGATAAGGCATCGGAAGAAATCACCATCGTTCCTACCGCCAAAGCCTCCAGCGGCGGCATGCCGAACCCTTCATAAATGGACGGAAAAATAAAGCAATCCGCCATATGGTATACATAAGGAAGATCCTCATCCTCGATAAACCCGGTCACGATAATTTTTCTTCTGTACACGTCCTCTATCCGATTCAGAAATTCGTCCATTTTCCAGCCTTTCCGTCCGGCCAGAACAAGGGGAATGTCCAGTGCTTCCTCCTCCTGCAGCTCCACATAAGCTTTTACAAGGAATGGCAGATTTTTCCTTGGCTCCAGCGTAGCCAGGCAAAGAAGATACTGCTCCGGCAAATGGTACTTATGGCGTATCTCCAGACGCTTATTTGTTTCCTCCTTGGATAAGGGGACTTTCTGATCCCTGACGTAATTCATAAACACATCGGAAATTCCACAATATGCAAGGATCAGTTTATCCTTGCGGTAATGGAATTTTTTAATAATCCGGTTTCCCGTAAACTTCGATATCGTAATAATTTTCTCGCTGACCCAAAGCGCATTCAGTATGGACAGTTTAAAATACCACTCCATATGCTTTTTCATCGTCTCCGGGCAATCCCAGCAAGTCAGATCGTGAACTGTATTGTAGATCCCTTTATGCCGGAACAAAACAGGGCTTTGGAAGGCCAGGAACAAAAAGACATCCGCTTTTATCCCATATAGATGAAACGGCATCAATATCTGTGCAAAGAGCAGTTTATTTCTCCCCTGCCATACTTTGCAAACGACATTTTCCAATTCCTGATATCGTTTGAACGCAGGATGGATTTTTCGCTTAAATAAGAGAATATACGTATTTTCCCTTTTCTTGTCCAACTCTATCAGTTCTTTTGCTATGTTCATGGCATATCTCTCTATTCCCGAAAAATTGTCATCCAGAGAGGTCAAATCGATCGCTATCCTCATTGCTGCCTCCATTCTGCTTTTATCGTACGCGTTTTTTTATGAAATGTAAACTCCCCAGCAGTATCATCCCCGCTATTCCATAAAATATCCCGTTTCGAAAGTGTTCCATCCGCACTATATTTCCACCTTTCTCTACGTAATATTCCTTTTCCCCGCTCATATGCTCGATCCTGTCTTCCCCAAAGCTTTTCCCAATCTTTTCCTGATAAATGGAATCAGCATCCGCCTGGTATGCTGTCCCCTTCGGATTTTCCTCTGGATTTTCCTCTGTCTGTTGTCCCAGCATCCGCATTATCTGCTCCATCAGCCGGGCATACTCCTCTTTCCCAATCCCACAGTACAATTCCAATAGCCGGATACGGAACCGGTCATATTTTCCACTATTGTATACGGACATCGGAATAGAATATTCCATGGCGGCAACCGCTTCTTCCGCCGACAGCTTCCCCTCCAGCCCCGCCTCCCGTACCGCCTTCTGCATAGCCTCCGTCTCCTCAACCAGCGACCGGCACCGAGCCATCAGTTCTTTTAGCTCCTTCTTCGTATATTCCCCGTTTCCGGCAGCAGCCGTCGCAGACACCTCCGCGCTCCATGCATCCACATAAAGCAAGGAATCCAGCGGTACCCGCACAAATTCCTTTGCTGGCACAAATGCCAGATAAAAAGCAGCGATCACAGCCCCTGCCCCGATATAGCACCCCCACTGCCAGCCCTTCGGCCAGGCCAAACCTCCTTCTCCTCCTGCCTTCGCGGCGTACTCCTTTTCCATACCTATATTTTCTTCCTTTTCGCCTCCAAACAGCACTTCCCCTAAAAAGAGCAGGGATAAGTTCATAAATGCATTGGAAATAAACTGCTCCATAATTCCATATAGTAAAAATGAAAAAATAATACTAAGTTCCGGCAGCCGTTCCCTTCCCGCGCTGCGGTTCGAACCAACCGCCCCTTTTTGTTCCCTGCATTCTTTTCTCCTCAAAAAACCGCTGTATCTGGCGATTAGAATTGCATACCCCGCACAAAACAGCGCGAATACCACGATTCCAAAAGTCATGAAAATATATACATAACCGTTATCCATAATCACCCAAAAAAAGGGAATGTCCCTCATTCTCGCACCGAACAGCGAGATCGGCTGGTTTTTCAAATAATATGCGGAAAAGGAAAGCCTTGCCTGCACCATGGCATCCACTTTCTGCATCAATGGAATATCCAGCAAAAACGGCCCTCCAAATGAAAAAACCAGGCAAAGAGGGAGCGGCAGCTGAAACAGTATCCTTTCTGCCAGGATCAGCTCCCTTCTTTTTACCGCATAAATATATATAAGCAAAAAAAAGGTTGTGACAATCACTCCCGTGTAACTAAGCGAAAATAAAAATACAGCCAGATTCCCTGCCATCAATACCAGCATTCTCTTTACATCATATCGTTTTCCCCATGTATAGCATAAAAACACTGTCAGAATAAAATAAGATACATGGAACACATTCCCCGTACTATAGCCCATTCCCCAGCGGATCAGTTCCGTCCCGCCTTTCACATGCACATCCAGCGGATTATGGATCACTCCGAATTTCGCCATAACTACCGTCCATGCAAACGAACATCCATAAACGGCCAGTCCCATACGGAACAGTTTTTTCAATTTCATATCTTTCAAGCCGATAAGGGCAAAAACTGTCAGGACGATCCCCAGCCGCCCCGAATTTCTGTATGAGACAAAGGCTATGGCGCACAAAAATGCCATAGCCCCCATCTGCCTTATACTATATTTGGTAAGAACCAGCTTTATTCCAAGGCACAGGCACGCAGCCGCGCTCAATATATAATAAAGGCGGACGCCGCTGTCCAGACCGATTCCCTTTGCCAAAACCATAAGCCCGAAAAAAAGGTAGTAAGATAATTCCTTCACTCTGTCTTTTAACATTCTATATCCTCATTAAGCCTACCTACCGATACTATAATACTCCACGCCGCTCTCCCTCATTTCTTTCACGTCGTATATATTTCTTCCGTCATATACCAGGGGAGTCTGCATCCATTCCTTATATTTACAGGCAGGAACGGCTTTGATCTCTTTCCATTCCGTAAAAATAAAACAAATATTCGCCCCCTTCAGTGCATCTTCCGGTTTTTCCACATAAAAAATCTTTCCCTTTTTAAATGCCCCTTCCGGATATTTTTTCTTAAAATGATCTTCTGCCACCGGATCATAGGCATAAATTTCCGCCCCGCTTTCCAGCAAAAGCTCCACATTGTCCAAGGAAGGCGCTTCCCGCAGATCATCCGTACCGGGTTTAAAGGCCAGTCCCAATACCGCTGCTTTCAAACCCTGGAACGTAATCATCCTGTCACTGGCCTTTTGAAACAATCTCGTTTTCTGCCTGGCATTCACGGCCACCGCTGCTTCCACCGTCTCTAAATGATAACCGGCCTTTTCCGCAAGAAATTTCAATGCCTTTGTATCTTTCGGAAAGCAGCTTCCTCCATAACCAATGCCTGCTCGCAGGAAATTGGCTCCGATTCTGGCATCATAACTCATCCCTCTTGCCACATCCTCTATATCAGCGCCCACCAGCTCGCATAAATTGGCGATATCATTCATATAGGAAATTTTCAATGCAAGAAAATCATTGCACGCATATTTTATCATTTCCGCACTCCGCCGGCTGACCGACACGATTGGAATTCCAAAAGGCTCATATATTTTCATCAGGGTTTCTTCCGCCGTCTTGCTTTCCGTACCGATAATGATTCTGGCTGCGTGAAGGGTATCCCGTACTGCGGAACCTTGTGCCAAAAATTCCGGATTAGAAGCAACCTCTACTTTTACGTCATTTACAAGGAAATCCTTAATAAATTGCTCCACTTTATCGTTTGATCCTACTGGAACCGTAGACTTTACCACCACCAGGCAATCCTTTTCCAAAGATTCCGCGATTTGCCTGGATACTGTCGCGATATAACTTAAATTGGCGGATCCGTCCGGCTGCTCCGGTGTTCCTACACCAATAAAGATAGCATCCGCGTCTTTGTATGCATTTTTATAGTCAACTGTATAATGGAGCCTACCCGCCGCATTATTTTTCCTCATTAATTCTTCCAGCCCCTGCTCATAGATTGGGGAAACACCTGATTCCATCAGTTTTACTTTTTTTTCATCCACATCCACGCAGGTAACATCGTGTCCTACTTCAGCAAAGCCCACTCCTGCTACCAAACCTACGTATCCGGTTCCCGCTACTACTAGTTTCATTTTTCTTTTCTCCTTTTCTCCTTTGGTTCTATCAATAGCATACCACCGCTTTGTGGCCGGCACAAGCGAATTGTTTCTTGTTTTCCTTTTTCCTGTCATATCCGAAATTGCCGTATTTTCTACTCTTCTTCCGTATCATTCAAGAATTGCTCAACAAGAAACCGGGGACGTTCTTTTGTTTCCAAATAAATCTTACCGATATATTCCCCTACGATTCCAAGGGATAATAGAATCAATCCCCCAATCGCCCATATGGAAATCATAAGGGGTGTCCATCCTACGATCGTCGCTCCTATAAAATGCCGTATAAGGCTATAAGCCAGCATAACAATACTCATGAAAAATACGAAGAACCCCAAAATCGTAATCAGGCGGACAGGCCTTATGCTCAGCGAAGTAATTCCCTCCACCGCAAAAGAAAGCATTTTTTTCAACGGGTACTTGCTCTCCCCGGCGAATCTTTCTCCTCTTTCGTAATAAACACAATCCGACGGATAGCCTATCAGGGGAATCATTCCCCTTTTCCGTTGACTGTCCAAATCTGCGTCCTTTCCCCCTCTTTCCACTCCTCCAGCCTTACGAACCAGTCTTCCAGACTATAACTCAACGCTGTTTGGTCATCCATTAAAATATAATACTGATGATCCCCTGCCTCTTCCATCCGCCACTCAAATGCATGGGGCGGGTTGGCCGGATGCACCTCTTCTCCTCCTGCTAATTCCAAAGTATTTTGGGAAGGCATAAAGCGTATGACCTGATTTTGATATAACTGGTACAGACTGACTATCTGTACATCGTTCATCAGAATAATATTTTCCCCCATTTCCGTTAAATATAATTCTCTATCTTCAACAGGAGATATGACATAATATCCATTCTCCATACTGATCGGCTGCTTTTTTTCCTCTTCCTCTAAAACGATTGCCACTTGATCAAAGATTCCGGTATATGGCAGTACAATCGTAACGGCCAGGAACACGCCAATGCCGCCCAGACAATATTTTCCATTCGTTATTTTCCCTTTTTCCCTGCCCCTTATCGCATTTTCCAGCTTCTGTTCCAATCGGGATAATCCAATGCAGCTATAAGGAATCAGCAAAAAATAATAAGGAAATGCATAACGGCTTCCTGCCTCCCAAAACAGATGAAAAATGAACCCTCCAAGAAAAAGCAGCAAAAAGACCCACTCATAATCCGTTTTGTTTTTCTCCCATACCATATAAAGAATAGCGCCTAATAATATCCATGCCTGAAATATATTGGAAACAAACCGCAATACGAGCCTTAATCCCCCTGCTTCCACACTATTTACCAGCCAAGACAACTCATCTTTTTTTACCGTTGCATTGCTCAATGACATGCTGTCGGGATTATTCCACTGACTTGCTATCTTTCTAGCAAAAAAATCAACGGCATGGCCGGGATCATCCCTAAATTCCCTGATTGATTGTTTTATGCTTTCTATCGATTCTTCTTTGGCGCGGGCTGTGTCATATTCGTTTTCTGTATAGACCTCCAGGTTATAACCGTTATATTTTCCACCAGGGCATCCGTTCCTGCGCGGATACCTGTAATTCCTATTACCAGAGCCGCCATATATATGATCGCTTTTTTCCAATGACAATACAAAAGCGTATCATATACGATGAGTCCTGCCATGGCAACCGCTGCGATCACATAATTCATTTTTAGCTGTATCGCTAAAGAAATGCAAATGGCAGAAAAGAAAATCCACCGGCACCTTCTGTCACGGAAATATTTCAGTTGTCCATAAATTGCTGCTAAAGCCATGCACAAACCATAAATACCCCCCCGGATAAATGAGGTAAAATTATACTGCCGCATTTCTTTCGCCCCTATCAATACATTCAAAGGATCATGTACGGGCGGCTTCGTATATAACAACACCCATGCCAAAGCTGCCATTCCCCATACCGCGATCACCAGCCGCGCCGCGCTGCCATCGCTTTTTTCTCAAACCGCTTTATTTTTCAGCCAATAGATAACACCCAATACAGCAGCAATAGAAACTATATGTATGATCGGATAATCCCTCAAGTAAAATACATGGGCATTTCCATTCGTGTTTGCCCCATACACACAGGTCGACAATAGGTTCACCAACAACAGATAGGCGATGATTGCGCCGCTGCACATATATATCATCCGCTTTATGATATCTGCCAGTTTTTCTCTTATCATATTCTTATTTTCCTCCTTTTTCTTTTTTGTTATAACCAAATCAGCGCTATCTCCTTTTCTTCTTCCGCATCTCCATCCTGCAAAGCAGGTACGCAAAAAGCAAAGTATTACAAAAGGTAAAAAGAAACACCTCCCATCCGCTTTCATTATATTCCCCAAGAAACTTCCTGTAAATAAATTTAAAATATAAATGGATAAAATACATATTCATACTCATCTTGCGCAAAAGCACCGTATCTCTTTGAATCGGAATGCTTAAAGAGGCCAGCAGCAGGAAGAAGGCCGAAGGAACGAGCATCAAATACATATCTCCCTCCCTTACAAATCCCAGCCTCTGCAGCCAGACTTCTTCATATCCAAACAAAACTGCGGAGATTGCTGCCCCAAGCCAGGCCGCCCATGTGTTCAGGCGGATTTTCCCATACCGGCGTGCCGTCCATCCTCCCAGATAAATAAAAAAACTTCCGAAGAAAATGCCATTTCTGGTTGTTACCATTACCTTTTTCAGCAGCCGCAAAGCGTCCCAAACCAGTCCCCCTCCTCCTGTCCACATTTCCAAAAGCCCGTAATAAGACTGTGCCAGAAGTCCCGCCAGGAAAAGGAAAAATAAAAGAATGCCGCTCCATCTTTCCCCGATTTTTTCCGTCAGGAAAAATACTGCCGCAACTCCTACGGCCGTTGCCGGCAAATACCACAAATGCCCGTAAGAGCCAACAAATATAAAATCCCGTATGGAAGTCAAAATACCATATCTTAGCCCTTCACCGCTGTCAATGATATTTTTATATATGATCACCGGAAGATAAATCGCTGTCCAGATAATATATAGTTTTAATATCCTATATACATATTTTTTCACATGATCTATTCCAAAAAAATACCCATCCCCTTTTCGCTGCGCGAGCAAAAAACCCGTCGCCATAAAAAAGAAGGGCACGGCTATTCTTCCCAGAACATCGGCCGTTATAAAGTTAAGCGTATGATTGATTCCTTCCAATGGATGCGTATGCAGTATGATGACGCAAACTGCCATTATAAATTTTACGGCATCCACTCCACGGAATTGCTCTTTTCCTGACTCCACTTTCCAATCCATCACTTCTTATGATACAATGCATATTTCCCGCTTCCGGCAACACGCAAATACTCCTTATCCAAAATCTCTTCTATGCTGTTTTCAAACTCTGTCTCCATCATCAATATCCATTTTGCCTTAGCGGTTCCATATTCTTCCTTTATATTCTGCCTGAGTCCTTCGTTTACCGCCGCGTGTGCGTCCTGATGATGAAAATATCGGTAACACGGCTCCATATCGCAGAGCAAATAAAAATCCGTCCTCACATTATAAGCCACGAACGCATTCCTTTCTTCCTCCGGTATTTCCTGCAATAACGAAGCGTATTCCGGCTCTTCCCCCGTTTTCCCCCAGGAGTCCCTCACCACAGTCAATGCCTGATAAGCAATAAACAGGCCGAGAAAGGCTGCCAGCACCATTCTAAGCTTTCCTTTATTTCTCTGTATAAATGCCCATGGCACATCCGTGCATACCGCCGCTATCGCCGGAAGAAATGGAACCGTAATCATTGTATAGTGATAAAAAGCCTTGCGGGTAACGAGATAGGCCGTCATGCATACGCCCACAAACAAATAATATGCCGCCTCTTCCTTCTTTTTTCTAAGGAAAGCGGCGATACCTGCAAAGATTAGTCCATAACTGCAAAAATGAGCTGCCGCAATATGAATCCATCCCACAACCGAATGCGGCGTACTCCACCAAAAAGCGTCTGACGATACGGTATATCTCACATTCTGCCATATGGTACCCACAAACATTTCATAAAGCGCATCTTTTCCCAGAAAATAAAGAATAAACGGAATCCCTGCCGCCGCCGTCCCGGCCGCTGTCGCCAGAATATTTCCTCCTATGTTCTTCCATTCTTTTTCCCGTATCAAAATACACAAAATAATAAAAATCCCGCAGCATAGGCCAACCGCATTCGTCAGCCTTGTAAAAACACAAAGAGAAAAGGTGATTCCATATAAAAATGACCATCTATATTGATGCCTCCCCCATTTTCCCAAATCCGGCTTTGTCAAAAATTTCAACTGGCCATAAGCGCTGAAAGCGAGAAAAGGAAGGACAAACTCTTCGGTCAGATTTCCTCCCTCATAGCAGAGGGACAAAAACCCGAGCGTTACCATGGTCCAAAGCATTGCATTCTTTTTTTCAAAAAAGCATGACGCGGTTTTATATACTCCGATCAGAAATACAAACAGATTCACACATTGCAGCAGCACAATCCCCGATTTGCTGTTTAAAATCCCATAACCTATGGCATCGATAAAGAAAATATAAGGCCCCTTATGGTCAAACAACTCCAAGTACGGCACTTTTCCTTCTGCCCAATATTTGCCGATCACCTGGAAAATGGCCGAATCCGCCCCATATCCCCCATACAGGGGCGAAGTACTGGTCGAAAAAAATAATACAAATATGACAGCTGCCGCAAAAAATAACAGACTGTTCGCCAAATTCTCTTTTTCCCTGTTTCGTCCCATACTTTATTACTCCTTGCCCCATCTCTTTTGTATCAACACTCCCGGAATATACAGCAAATAGAACAACCCCCTTCCCGAAAGCTGCCCTGCCGCTTCTGTCCGGCTCATCCCTGCAAAGCGGGAATAAATAATATATAATAGCTGCATTTTTATTTTTACTTTCAGACAGACTTTATTATTTTCAAGGTAAACCTTTGACCGAAGCATCATGCCTTTGGGGGAATATATTTTCATCCGCCGGCCGCTTCTGGTCAATCCCCCCTCCAGATAATCGCTGATATAGACGCACTCGTTAATATGCACCATCGCATATTTTTCGGACATCATCATCCACACTGTATCCTCCGGCATAAACTTTTCCCCCCGGAATTCAGGAAATGGATATTCCTTCAACACATCCGTAAAAAAAACTTCCGCCTTATCTCCGCCGATTCCCCCGTTGATCCTTACCTTCAAATAGGTATCTATCTCTTCGTTGATGGGAAAATACGCCGTATTTACCTCTCCATTGCTGTAAAAGCGCAGAAAACTATAGCCGCATATCCCCGGAGTGCCGGCAAACTTATTATGATATTCCAATATGATCCGTATACTGTCTTCCGGCAGATAATCGTCGCTGTCCACAATAAACGTGAGAGGACTTTCAATCCGCCTGATTCCGGCGTTCAGCGCCCTGTGCTTTCCTCCGTTTTCCTGCTTTTGGTAGCAGATTTTTATTTTGTTTTCTTCTGACCATCTCTTTACCAAAGCTTCCGTTCCATCGCCGCTGCCGTCGTCCACAACCAGCCAGCAAAAATCCTTTGCCGTCTGCCCGAGAAGGCTCCGGTACAGCCTTTCCAGCATATCCCCCCTGTTATATGTAGGGGTAATTACCGTAATTTTCTCCATTGCCTACCTGCCTTTTTCTCTCCTTTGCAGTTCCATAATCCGTCCCACTTTCTCATAATAGGAATCAAACTGAAAATGTTTCTTTACATGGCGATACGCATTTTCGCCTATCTTTTTTAATACATTGGGATCGCCCACGATACTGTCCATTTTTTCCACCAGATCATCTTCATCGTTATCCCTGAACACATAACCCGTTTTTCCCTGCTTAATATAGCATGCCGTACCGTTATCCTCCCCGCAGATCACCGGAATCGAAAAAGCCATGCCTTCCAAATTGGTCACAGATCCCGGCTCCCCCGTGCTTGGCAGAACGAACAAATCCGCCTTTTTATATTCTTCCATCATGTCCGCCTTTTTTAAATTGCTTTTCAACGTCACTCTGCCGCTCAATCCATGACTGTCGATATATTCTTCCAATTCCGCATAATATTTCCGGTGAAAATCGTTGGACACTTCCCCTACGATCGTAAGATCCACCGGATATCTTCCGGCCAGCCTTTCAAAAGCCCGAACCATCATTTTATGGTTTTTCCGTTCCTCATATTTCCCTACTTCGAGAATTCGTATCCGCCCGTTTTCCATATATTGTTTTTCTTCCGGAGCCAGTTGGGGCTCCATAAGATAAGGGGCGAAAAAAGCACACTTGTCCTTTTCCTTTCCCGTATAATCCAGCCCAACCACCATGCTTGGAGTAAGACGGTACTTCGGAACCAGCTTCCATACGATACGGTGCGCCAGATCCTTTTTCTGTTTTTCCCATACCGGATTCATCACATAGAGGATGGTCGGATATTTATAAAAACGGCAGATCGCGGTCATGCATATGGTATAGACGGAACGTTCCCTCATAATGACCAGATCGGGATCGAACTCCCGGATTATTTTTCTCAGCTTCAAAATGGGCGGAACTCCTATTTTCAAACGAATATCCATCGCCGCCGGATTATTTTTGGCCAATACATTTACATACAGCTTATAGAACGGCATGAACAAAGGGGAATACCCTACAACAATGGGTTTCACATAAGTATAATCCTCTATTTTTCCCGCATACTGGCTTAAAAAGCAAACCTCGTCGCCATGCTCCTTCCACCCCTTCATAATCGTATTCTGGTTCGTATGATACCGATGGGACATATACAATACTTTCATAAACCAACCTCATTTCTGCGCTGCCCGCAGCATCTTTTCCGCAATTTTTTCAACCGGATATTTTTCTCTTATCTTTGTGCCTTCCGCAGACAATTTTTCTGCCAGTTCCCTGTCTTCGGCCACTTTTTTCATTGCATCTGCCAGAGCATGGGCATCCCCTACCGGAACCAGAAGCCCGTTCCGGCCATTTTCTATATAAGCCCTGCACCCGCCGGGCGGACAGTCCGTCGATATCACCGGAATTCCCATGGCCATCGCCTCCGCCATGGAATTCGATACTCCTTCGTAATCGGAAGACAGCACAAACATGGCGCTGTCCACAATCTCTCCCGCCGCATCCGGGCAGAACCCATGGAACACGATGGCGTCTTCCAAATGTTTTTCAGCTGCCATTTCTCTTAGAATGCCTTCCTTCGTTCCTTTTCCGTAAAAATGCAGCGTATATTCCTGAAACTTTTTATGGAATTCTTCAAAAGCCTCTATAAGCAGCTCCTGGTTTTTCGGATATTCCAGGCGCCCCAATGATACCACTTTCTTTTTCCGCTCTCCCCGGTAAACTCCGGGCAGCCCCTTGCTGTCCACCGGATTAGGGATTACCATGGTTTTCCTCCGCAAGTACCCTGGAAAGCTATCCGCCGCCTCCCTTGTCTGGCATACCAATACCTTTGCAAAACGGTAAAAGAAATTCCGGTATGGTTTATGATCGCAGGAATTCGGGTCGGTGCGCTCCGAAACAAGCATCTTTCTGGAAAGTCCCACGGTTGACAACACTACGAAGCCAGTCCCTATCGTGCTGAAGGAATAGATCAGACATCCCTTTTGCCTTTTAAAATATTCCCTCATATTCTTCAGCCTTTTCATCCGAATCCGAAGGCTGCCGGAAGACGCTCCTGCCATGCTGATTACCTCGATCCGGTCATCCAACGCATAGGCCGTCTCTTTCCCCGCAAACAGCATAATGGACACGCTATGCCCCTTTTTCGCATATTCGTTGGAGAGAAGAGCAACCACCCGCTCCGTTCCCCCACCCGGCATATCCGGTATGACAAATACTATCTTCATAAGTTATCTCCAAACACTTGCTCCTTGCTCCTTGCTTCCACCCTTCCGTCCGTCACCTCGTAAATCCGATCCACATTCTTTATCGTCGTCAGCCTGTGGGCAATAATAATCATCGTTTTCATGCCGCGCAGCCGTTCAATCGATTCCATTACCGCCGTTTCCGTTTCGTTGTCCAAAGCGCTGGTCGCCTCGTCCAGCACGAGTACCTCAGGATCATGATACAAAGCCCTGGCAATACCGATGCGCTGCCTCTGTCCGCCGGACAAACGCACTCCTCTGTCTCCCACAAATGTTTCCATCCCATCCGGCAAATTAAAGATAAAATCATAAATCTGCGCCTTCTTTGCCGCCTCTATTACCGCTTCCTCATCAATTTTCTCTTCGTCCACCCCAAACGCAATGTTATGCCGGATCGTATCGTCCGAAAGATAAATAACCTGGGGAATATAACCAATCTCTTTCTGCCAGATCTTCAGGTTTTTCCTGATATCCATACCGTCTGCCAGAATTTTTCCGTATTGGGGCTGCAGCAGACCGAGCAGAATATCCACCAATGTCGTTTTTCCGGCACCGGAGGAACCGATAAATGCCACCGTTTCCCCTCTCCGTATCGAAAAGTCCGCGCCGTCCAATACATTTTCCTCCGCATCTGGGTAATGATAGGCCAGTTTGCTGACTCTTAATTCCTTTTCAAACTTCCATTCCCGCTCCTCGCCTTTATCCTCTTTTTTTACATCCTCTATTTCCTTTAAATCATGATAAATCAGTTCCAGCGAAGGAGCCGAGTATAAAGTAGCCGACATATGTTCATTGATCTTCCCTACCGAGGGCAGAAGCCGGAAAGCCGCCACGGCAAAAGCAGACAACTGCGGAACAAATTCCACAAGCTCCTTTTGTCCCATATACATCTTAAAAATAACCGCCAGAAGAAGACCGGACATGCTTACCGATTCCACCACATATTTTGGTAAAATCCCAATTAAACGATTGACCCTCAGGCCATGTACATATTTTTTAAAATAATTGTCATATTCCTGAATAAAATGCTCTTCCCTGTTCAACACCTTAATTTCCTTGATCCCGCCAAGAGCCTGATTCATCCACTGGTACAACTTCCCCTTATATACCTGATTCTGCTGCCCTATTGTCCTGGAATAGCGCTTGGATATGTAGGTGAAAATCCCAACGCATACGATTAATAAAGACACCACAATAGCCGTAATGGACCGGCTGACCGTATACAGATAAATACCTAGCGTAATGCAGACAAACACCTCCGCCAGCAACTCCATACAATGAATGATCCCTTTCGTAAATAAATCCGTATCCTCCTGCATGCTCCTTTGGAGCTGGGCGATATTCTTGTTTAAATGGAACGTATACGGCTCCTGCATATAGGACTTTAAAAGCCGGGTGGAAATATTCCTCTGGGTACGATAGGAAAACTTATAAATCGCATTCTTCTCCCACGCCATAAAAATATTTTTTGTGATATAAATAAAAATTATGCTCCCCGCAATCGCCGTCAAAAATGTTTCCGTTGTGGAAAAGCCAAGCAAATCATAACTCCATTTCAACGCCGGCGTTTTTTGTATGCTTCCCGGATCCATAACGATCTCAATAAACGGCATAAAAATCGCAACCCCCATCAGTTCAAAAAAGGCCCCGATAATCACCATGACAAACAGAAAAAATATTTTTACTTTATCCTTTTTACTGAAAATATAGCCTAACTGTTTCAACATCTCCGCTCCTACACCTTTCCGCAAACCGGGCCGAAGCCCCGCAGCTTTTTCTGTTTCCCTGTATCAGCAAACGGTAATCACGAAAAGGCATACGAAAACGATATTCGTCTGCCCTGCATAATAAACCGCTATCACCCTATCCTCACCTTTATCTGTTCCAAATATTCCAAATATCCGGCTTTTTTGTTCTCTTCCTCACCCGTTATCTTATGCTTTTCTACCGGCACTTTATCATATGTTCCTTGCAGAAACCATTCATACTCCATATCCAGATTGCCAATATCGATCACTCTATAGCCTTCCCTGTACAAATCCTCCGCCAAAAACTTCGCCGTCACCCCCAAAGACAGCAAAAACAAACGATCCTTCGGAAACTTCCTGCATTCATCCAATATTTCCTGATAGAAATCATAAGCATCCTTTGGCGGACAAATAATCCGCTCCACTCCGGCAGCCGTGTCCAGCAAATCGTTCCCCACGCCGTTGTGGCTGCGTGTCCCTTCCACAACTACTACCTGCTTATCCTCCCATACCTCTCTGAACTTTCCAAACCACCGTCCGCATCCGGCCTTGTCCCCAAAAGCATACCAGCATCTCGTTACCGCCGTATCCCCATATATTTTGTCAGCATTACAATACTTCTTATAAATATGGCGGCAAAACAACAGGTGGTCTTTCCAGAACTGCCGGCTTTTCTTATGATACATCTCCACTCCGTTAAAAATTCCCTGCACCGTCACCATCAGATTCTCATGTTCATACCCCAGCATCCTTTTTAATCCTTCTGCCAGTTCGGGAGATGCCTGTTGCAATTTCAGGCTCTTCCCCTTCATCATAACGATTTCACCATCGCCAAAACGTACCAGCGATTTATCGCTATGCAACAGCTCGTCCAATGTTTCGTCCATACTGTATACTCTTACCGTAGGCTTCCTGCCGGGCAGCCTGTACCACAAATATACGAGATCTGCGATACGGTCTTTCATCCATCTCTTTCCATTCATCTTTTACTTTTCCTCACGGATAAAACGGTTTTCCATCAGACTGTATTTGCCGCCTTTTAAAAACTTATGCCTGATCACCCACCAGCCGGGAACCCATATATATTTGTGCATCGCCGGAGAAGCGCTTCCTATCATCCAGCAGTTTCTGTCGCACTTCCTCGTACATTCCCTGACTTCCTGGGCCTGTCTGGAATTCCAAAGCTCCTCCCAGGACTGGCAGCGCAGATTGCCCATGACCGCCTTTTTTTCCATTCCGTTACAGGGAATGACATCGCAGAAAGGATCAATAAAAAAAGCATTCCTGGACATGTCACATGGCAGCAGACGCTTGTTGCCGTAAATATAATTAACCAGCCCATGGTTAAAATAAGCCCTGAACCATTTCTTGGGCGATTTGCTCTTTAACAGTTCATTGATCAGCTTTTCAAAATTCTCCGCCACCTTCCGTTTATCGTTGATGCGGTTATCCGTTTTCCTGAAATAGAAGGAATTGTGCAGCGTAGCCGTCGCAAATTCCATCCCCATGTCGTTTGCAATATTATATAAGGGAACCAGATCTTCACAGTTCATATCCTGTACCGTCATCCCGAAGCCAACGTCAGGATGCTTCATCTCCACCAATGTTTTCAACGTCTGGTACCCTCTGTTAAACCCATCGGGGATCCCTCTGATGGCATCATTGGTCTTCTGCAGCCCCTCAATGCTGATCCTTATTCCCACCTTGGGGAATTCCTTGCACAAAGCGATAATCCGATCCGTAAAATATCCGTTCGTGGATATCACGATACGATCCGATTTCTTATACAGCTCCCGGACGATCTCCGGAATATCCTGTCTGACGAAGGGCTCTCCGCCCGTTATATTAGTAAATGCCATTTCGGGCAGTTTTTTTATATCCTCTAATGTAATCTCTTCCTCCGGCCTGGTAGGATCCTTAAAACAATCGCACATATTGCAACGGGCATTACACCGGTATGTGACGATCACAGTTCCATACAACGTTCTTCTTGCCATTTATCTTACTCCTGTCTTTCTTCGTATTCTTTCAAATCCCTTTGTACGGCTTCCTCATACTGCTCCAGGTATTCCGGTTCGTTTTGGATATGAACCGTATAAGAAATAATCCGAAAACCTGATAATAAAGATATCATTCCAATAAATGCACAGATTATTCCCACCCCTGCCGCCGCCGACAGGCATCTTTTTCCGGTTTTCTCCCTGTCTTTCTTCCGCTCTTTCCACAGAATGAGCATTCTTTTTACCATGCCCGAATAACCCATTGCACAGTAGGGCAGCAGCAGCACAAAATAAGGCAGAACATACTGGGGTTTTGCTTCCCAGAATGTATGAAAAAGCGCCCCCCCTACCGTGGCCGTTCCCAATAACATTTCTCCCCGCTTCTGTTTCTTTATTCCTAAAAAAAGATAAAAGCAGACCCCTATAAGAATCGCCGAATGCAAGTAATTTGCCATATTTTCCATACGATATTTCAAAGGCCCGTGGCACAGGTTATCCAGCTTCTTTTTACCATTTTCTTCCCTTCCATCGACCACCGACAGACTGCCAAAAGCGGGATCATTCCACTGAGCCGCATTCTTTCTTCCAAAAAAATCCACCCCATAACTTCTGTCGTCCAGAAAAATGTGAATTCGTTCCGCAATTTTTTCTTTCGCCGCCTCATTCGTCTTTTCATAATCATAGCCATTCGCTTCATAAAGGCCTACGCTATAGCCATCCCATGCGCCGGGCGTACCGCCTGTTTCCTGCAGCGCCATGCTGACCCATGCCGTTTTAGGCATCCCTTCCGCTACTTCCGTTCCGGTCAATCCCTCCATAGCCGCGTCCACCGCCCATGAACCCAATCTTTGAAATACGATCAGAGCCGCTATCACAATCAATGTTTTTCTTTTTCTCTCCCCTTTTTCCATTATTAAATCATACACGAAAAAAAGGCACATAGCAATAAACATCACCAATGAATTTGTTTTCCATATGATCGCAAAACTGATACTTGCCGCCGCGATTATCCCATAAGCCAATTTTCCTGTCCGCATATATTCCAATTCCATGTAAAAAGCCAATATGCTGAATGCCAGGCCCGGTATCGTGCCATACACAAATGTCACATACATCGTCACGGGGAAAAAGGCCAGGCAGAAAAGCCATGTCATCTCCTGTACATTTCCATCCTTATCCCCCCACAGCAAAGCGGCAATCCTGCCCAGAAAAAAATAGGCCCCTGCCAAAACCAATACGTTCCAAATCTGAATGGCCAGATAATCATTTTCTCCGAACAGACAATGAACCAGATAATAAAGCAATATGATCCCCGACTGATCCGGGTAACGGTGCATATATCCCCCCACTTCAAATTGTTCAAAATTCTGTTCCCTGATCTGTCTCGCTATACGGAGTATCTTACTGGGATCGCTGGCAGGATACAAATCCGCCCCAAAAACAAAAATAATACAAAAAAGCAAAAACGGAACAAAAAGCCAAATGATCTTTGCTTTCTTCTTTTCCATAAAAGAAAAGATAAGGCAAAGCAGAAACAAAAGCAGCGCACATGCCGCCAGATGTTTCCATGGCGAATCCGGAAGAAAGAAAGTATACTGCTCCAGCCGTTCCGGCTCCCACTCGGACATCACCTTCTTTAATTGGACACTGCTGCTACCAAACAGGCTTAAAAGCGTCAAATATACCGCACAGAGCGCAAAAATAGCATAACTTCCGTATTGAAACAGATTTTTCGCTATTTTTTTCAAAATATTTACGTTTGCTTTCATTCCTCTCCCCCGTTTTCTCTTTCCCCACGATATATCCGTAAAAGTTTACGGCAATAACCCTCCGCCGTGTCAAACTGCATTTGCCCGCAATTTTCTGCATATTCCCTGCATTTTACATCATCTTCCCACAACTCTTCTATTTTTTTCTCCAGCTCCTTTATATTTCCCGCTTCAAAAAGCTCCCCTGTCTTTCCAACCCTTATCAGTTCCGGCGTCCCTCCCAGATCGGATGCCAGAACGGGCGTCCCGTGCATCTGTGCTTCCATCACAGTAAACGGACAGTTTTCATACCATTCGGAAGGAAAAACGAGAAAGCGGGCGCCTTCTATTAATTTTCCAAGCTCCCCTCCCGATAAAAAACCTCTGTTTTGAATATTCGGTACGTCCTTCAGTTTTTCTTCCAAAACTCCTTTCCCCGCAAAAACAAAAGGAATATGCTTCAATTTGCGGCAGACCTTCCACAGAGTTTCTATTCCTTTCTCTTTATCATACCTGCCCAAATATAATACATAATTTTTTTCCTTTTCCTCCGCGCCGCCGCTTTTGGATACTTTATCGATAAAATTATGCAGAACTACAGTCTTTCCTCTTAGCACCGGATTCCTGGAAAGCACCCGCTCCATAAAGCGGCTTGGACAAATAACCGTGTCTATTTTCCGATACGTTCCTAGCTTCTTGTATAGCGCTCCCTCCATCCTTCCGAGCATGCTCTTTATTCCGGAATTATGAATGCATTTATTTCGGCTGCAATGAGAAAAATCCCCTTCCACACATCGGCTGCACAATTCCCCTGTGGAGGGTATTTTCATCATATGGTTCGGGCATACCCACTGATAATCATGCGCCGTATAAACCAATACCGTTTTCTTTTTTCTTTTTTTATCAAAACTCTCCACTTCATAAATAATAGAAGGTGTCAGCTGGAAATTAAAATTATTTAAATGAACTACATCCGGCTCAAAATCCTTTAAAACCGCCCTCAGTTTTTTTCGTGCCTCTATGGAATAAATGATTTGGAAAGGGTAAAGCAGTCTCCGAATCCCGCTTGTATGAAAATCCATATTGGAAGTATAACTTTCCGCCCGGTTCCCTACGATCCGCTCCTTATGTTCCATACCGAAATATTCCACTTCATGACCCATTTTTTCAAGTTCTCTTCCCAACTGAAAAATATAGGTTTCCGAACCGCCATTGGGATAAAGGAATTTGTTTACCATTAAAATTTTCACTGCTGCTACCTCTTACCTCTATATAATGCCAAAGTCTGTTCCAATACATCGTCCCAATTATATTTGGAACAAATAAAACTGCTGCTTTCTCTTTTATATTTGTCTACGGTTTCCGAATCTTTCAAAAGTTCTTTCAACTTCTTTTTCAAGTCTTCCACACTTCCTTTTTGAAACGTCACCGCCTTCTCTTCCACCACTTCTATGTTTTCCTTAATATCGCTCACTAAACAGCAGTTTCCATAGCTCATTGCTTCCAAAAGGCTGATAGCCATTCCTTCAATATCGCTGGGAAGTACAAAAAGGTAGGCATTGGAATACAATTCTTCCAATACTCTGCCCTGGACAAAATCCGTCATCAGTATCCGTTTATCTTTCGCCGCCATCTTCTGCACTTTTTCCATGTATTCAAAAGAATGGCTGCTGCCCCCTGCAACCACCAGTTTTTTGTCCGTATTGATCTTTCGAAATGCTTCGATCAGATAGTGCAGTCCTTTTTCCGGCACAAGACGGGCTACAAAAAGAATATATTCATCCTTTTTCAATCCGTATTTTTTTTCTATTTCCTGCACATTCTTTTTTTCCGGCCGGTTCACGCCGTTCGGAATATAATGGGTTTTTCTGCCGTACACATCCTGAAAATAGTCCTGCACATTGCGCGAAAGCACAATGACTTCATCCGCATATCTGGCTGCCGCCCTTTCCCCCCCCTTCAATATATAAGAAGCAAAGTTTCCCCATTTTGCCCTCTGCCAGTCAAGCCCGTGTATAGTCGCCACTACGCGAGTTCCGAAAAGCTTTGGCAGCCATAGCATAATGCATGGCCCTTCCGCATGATAATGGATCACATCATATCTGCCGAACAATGCGCGAAAAGTTCCCAATATTGTATACACAATAGCGTTCAGCTTGCCGTTTTTAAACGTCGGCACGGTAATAATCCGTACCCCCTTATACCGCTTTCCTCTTCCGTCATCAAATTCTTTTCCCGAAACGTGATAACCGGAACGATTATATGCCTCCACGCAATATCCCATAGCGGACATCCTTGTGGATAATTCCGTAACAACGACTTCCACTCCTCCTTCTCTGGACGGGATCCTCTTCTGCCCGATCATGGCAATTTTCATTTTTTTATTTTTCATTACGCACCTTTGTTTTTCCATAAGCAATAAACATTCCCACACTCATAAGGCAATAGCATAACGCATAACCAAGCATTCCCCTGCTGATACCGCCCCTTACCTTTTCCACACTTAAAATATTTCCCTCAAAACATTCCATTGGGGTTTTTTCATCTTTATAATCCCAAATAAGATATCCCTTATACTCTTCGGATTCCTCATCTGTCAGATAAACTGAAGTTCCCTTCTCTATATCCGTACAATGCACCCTTGGAACGATTACTCCCCGATAAACCGGCACATTCGCTATATATAGTATAGTACATGCCAGACCGGCCATTAAGGAAATTGCAGCCAAATACTTCTTTTTTTTCCCAACCGCTTCTTTCATCCGGTATCCCGCTTCCTGCCAGTCAATCCCTGCCACCGGAACGGAAATATCTTCCAATGCTTTGCCATGAAAACGAATCATAAGCCTGTCCGTTTCCGCCTTACCCTTTTCAAACAAATAAGCTCCCATAAACAGAAACGAAATATTTTTAAAAGAAGTGTTAAAAAGGAAAGGTTCTGTCAGACCTGCTGCCAAAAGCGCAAAAATCATAAGAAGTTCCAGGTTCTTCTGCTCTTTCACATATTTATGGATCAAACCGGTATAGCCAACGATCATTGCCCCAAAAAACAAAACGCCATAGGCAATCAGCCCATAAACATAAGAGCAATCCATGGTTTTCACCGCACTGGTCAATGAACCGATATTGTTTCCGAATAACTTAATATTTTCCCGCTCCAAAAACAAACTGGACAAATAGAACCTCGCGTTTAGCAATTTATTTATAATGTCGAACATTCTTCCTTTTATAACCAACGGCCCCGCCACCGATACCAGAACGCACAATGGAAAAAAGCACTCACATGCTATCTTTTCTATTTTACCAAATTTTCCCCTGAATTTCCAATACAAATTAGCCGCCAGGTAAACAGTAGTAATCGCAAAACCGGTATAGCTGGCAGAGTACATAAAGATATAACAATTTCCCGCAAACATTGCCAGACAGATTTTCCAGTTAAATTTTTCCCGCAAATGGTACATGATAAACAAAAGCAAGAGTAAATAGGAGATATGTAGCACATTCGGGTGCGGCTGCCCCATCCCCCAGCGGAAAATATGTCCCAGTCCCAGCTTGTCATCCACTTTATACAGGCTGCCGGAAAGATGAAAAATAAAATAAACAAAGGCTCCCCCAAAAGAAAGGCTCCATATTTCCAGTCCCCACCGCATTATCGATTCCAGCTTTACATTTTTTAATCCTATGATCATCCAGGTATAAAACAAAATGCCCCTTTCCCTGGAATGCTTATAGATCATAAGGCTAATGGCAATCATCCCGGCAATAAAAGCCAAATCTCTCCATGAATATTTTGTCACCAGTAATTTACACGTTCCAAAGAACAGTGACAACAAAGCAAAACATGTAAATATTTTCTGCCCGTCATAAAAACCGAGACCCTTTACAAACAAAAGCGATGCAAACGACAGACCATATAATATTTCTCCTAACGGTATGGACTCTTTTTTTATCAGACCTTCCACCTTTACACCACTCCCTTTAATTTCATCACCGTTTGAAATTCCTGTTTCCTTCCTTCGGAGCAGTAAAACCAGCTGGCCCCTTCGCTAATACATTTTCCTTTCATCTCAGCCTTTTCCGTAAAGCCCGGATGAAACAGAATCTCCAGAATCCTTTCTCTCTCTTTTGCCTTCCGCTTCATGACCGGAAGCAGCTTCCGCACTCTTTCCTCATCCATGCAGCCGCTGAAAAGCACTCCCCATAAAAACATCGGCTTCTGTTCCGGTACCGCTCCTGCCACCGTTCTTTCCATCCGCAGGGCAAGCAGATTGAGCAGCAAGTTTTTCACACAGTTCACCGGCCGGTATGTTTTCCAAAGGGATACCCCTTTCAAAAAGGGCAGCACCGGCTCTTTTGTCACACGGATGTATTCTACGGAATATCTCTCTTCCCTTATCGCCTCCAGCAAGGCATGATAAACTACAGGAAGCATCTGTGTATGCTGATGCCCGTCGAAACGAAGTGGACGGTTGTCTCCATAATATCGGATAAATTCGTCGGTCTGCGCTTTAATTTCCAACTTCAGTTCTTCTTTTATCTCATGGTATTTCCATGGGCAAAAACTCCAGAAAAACAATTTCCCCCAACCCGTCCGCAAAAGCCCTTCATCATCTGTCAGATGGGGCGTCCGTTTCTTTCCTGCCATGCTTCTCCCCTCCACAAAGTTCAAGTGAACGGAAAGCAAAGGCTCTTTTTTCCATTTTTTGCTCTCTTCCTTAAAGCGCTCGGCATATTTCCCGCAGTCCGGCATATTGGTAAGTACGCTGATGCTGTCCAGAGCGTTCTTAGCAATGCATTTTAAGATGTCTTCCGATGCTCCCAATGACAATCCATAATCGTCCGCATGTATATCCCAATATCTCATTCCTTCTCTTCCTTATCTTTCCATATGACCGCATCCACAATATATCTGGGCCGCGCCTTCGTCTCCAAATAAATTTTTCCCACATATTCTCCTACAATACCCATGGAAAAAATGGTCAATCCGCCGACCAGGCAGGAAATCACAAGCGTAGTCGTATATCCCGGCACATTCTTTCCCATCATCCAGTCAACCAGGCAAACGACAATCATCGCCACGCTGAGCAAACTCACCAGAAAACCGAGTACTGTAATCATCCTGATCGGGCGTATGCTCATAGATGTAATACCATCTATCGCAAGCCCTGCCATTTTCTTAAACGTATATTTGGAATGCCCGGCCTCTCTTTTTTTCACATCAAAATACACTACATCCGACTGAAAACCGATCGTCGGAATCAAACCGCGGAGAAAGAGATTCACTTCTTTATATTCTGACAGGGCCTGTAAAGCCGCGCTGGAAAGCAGCCGGTAATCCGCATGGTTCGGGATCACGTTGCACCCCAGCCAATTCATCAGCTTATAAAAGCCGGTAGCCGTCGTCTTCTTAAAAAATCCGTCCGTATCTCTGCTGTTTCTAATGCCATATACAATCTCACAGCCCTCCTGATAGCGCTCAATAAACTGATCCAGGGCTTCGATATCCTGCTGCAAGTCCCCATCGATCGTTACCACCATATCCGCATGCTTTGCAGCCTCCATCATCCCTGACAGAATGGCGCTCTGATGACCGTAGTTTCTTGACAGGCAGATACCGGCAAATACGGAATCCTTCCGGCACAGCTCCGAGATGATCTTCCATGTATGGTCCTGGCTCCCATCGTTCACAAACATAATTTTGCTTTTTTCCGAAACTTTTCCTTCCCTCTTTAGCCTGGCAAGCTTCTCGTACATAACATCTGCCGTATGTTCCAAAACTTCTTCTTCATTATAGCACGGAACCACCAAATACAACACATTTCCTCTCATGCCTATCATACCTCTGTTCCTCTCCCGCAGCTGTCGCCCATTCCCGCGCGACAGCCTTTCATCCCCCCGGCAATATTTATCTTATTTTAACAGATATTCCCCCTGTTATCAACAAACACCCACCCTTTCCACAATTCGTGCATCCGTTCCGGCTCAAACACCTGGTTATTCCTGTGGATAGTGGGCCGCATCACGATTTTCCTTTCATACTGGTTTAATCTGGCTCCCCAGAAACTAAAAGTGGAGTTCGCACAGATATTATGTCTGCACCTGCTCATCAGCCACATATCGTAAAAGCTGTCTTTTCCCTTGTTGATATCCACTACCGAAAATTCTTCCCCTATATATGTTTTCTTCGCATAAGGAACGTCATCGGAAAAAACAAAAAAATGCGCCGAAGGATAAATCTGCTTCATCTCCCGGATCGCGCCCGCATAATATTCTTCCGTACATATATTTCCAAACAGCGCCGCATTTTCCGCATCCAGATAGTCACCCCGCCTTATATGGACGCTGACGGATTCCCCATTGCGAATCCGCTCCGCCATCTTCCTGTTCTCTGGATTGCCGCTCTCCGGGAATACAAACTGTTTCCACAGGGTTTCCATAATATCCGCATAATATTTCTCACAGGCAAAATAGCCATACAAATACTTGTCTTCAAAATCGAAGATTTCCGGATGATACATTTCCGATTCGCGGAAAATCTTTCTCGTCCCGGGAAACAGTTTTCCCTTTATCTTTCCGGCCAGCCCGCCGCTTCCTGCCAGATCCTTCCTTTCTTCTTCCGTGCATGCTTCATATTCCACATTTTTAAAATAGTTTAATTCCAGATCCCGCCTGACATAGACATTCTTTTGCCTGTCCGTTTCCTCAAACCATGAAATATCCAGCTTTGCTTTTTTTCCAAGACTTAATAATTTTTGATACATAGCATACTGCTGCATCTGATTTCCAAGCCCGCCCGCTAATTGTATAATAATCATCTCTTATATGCCTTTCTCCCTCAGTACTCCCAGGCCCGGCCCCAGCGACCATGGATAAGCTCCGTATACTTGCGGGTACTCGGCAAATCCCATGCATTCCGCAAGACAGTGGTATATTTTCCCGTCCTTTTCGCATCCTGCCAGATACGATGATGCCTTCTCCACAAGTTCCCTGGCTTCTTCCCAACCGTCGCCCTCCTGCCGCATCCACATTAATGCCGCATATGCGATCATCGCCGTAGCCGAACTGTCTTCCGGCCCTTCAATAGCTTCTAACTGCCATGTAAAGGCTCCGTTTCTTTTCTGATATGGCTTCACTGCTCCAAAGAGCTGCCGATATTGTCTACAGCATTCCTCATAACCTGACCGGCAAATATCCAGCAGTGCGCCGTCTCTCTCTTCCTTTCTGTTTTCCGTTGTCAAATAACTTTTCAGGCTGTCCGCAGACCTTGACAGCCCCATCATAAGCCATCCCACAGCGCGCCCCCAGCCTATAATCCCATATTTCACACTGGGGTTCTGTGCGCATTTTACACACTGAAAACCGTGGTAAGGCAGCCCTGTCTTTTCATCAATCCCAAACAGAAACATATTGCGCATCTGTCTGAGCCCCAGCTGCACGCTATGTGCATTCCGAAAACTTACGCCGTATTTTACAAGGAAAGAACCTGCCATCCCTACGCCATCCGCAAAAACATAACCGTTTTTCTGAGAAGGTCGGTAAGGTATACTTCCTTTTTCATCCGCCGCCTCTTTCTCCATCCGGAACAGATATTCCGCCATTCTATCCGCTCCTTTTTTATACTTTTCTTCCCTTGTCGCCGCATACAAATCGATCAGCGACACCCCGGCAAGTACATCATCTATATAAAAAAGAGGCATTCCGGCATCGATCCACCGGTCAAAATAGTTTTTTACGGCGGCATACGCTTTTTCATCCACCGACAGCTTTTTTTCATCCCTGGATTGGTCATTACTCAAACAAACCCCCCCCACTTTCCATTCTGTCAGGCAATTAGCGATCATCGCCGTAGGCCAGAAAATCAAATCTTTGGGTGCCACATAACGTCCGGCCGCTCTTTTTACCGTGTCTTTGATCTTCTGTTTACCTGTTTTTTCATGATAATGCAGCATTTCATAGATCGCTTCTTCTTCCATACGCCTCAGGATTTCTTCCGTGATCATCTTTTCCATTCCTTGCCGACCTCCTTCTTCATTTTCTATTTATTTTTTATCCGACTCTTTTTTTGTATTTTATCCGCAACCAACCCCCATAAATAGGCGAATTCCCTGCATCTGCCAAATATCAGCACAAAAAGAGCGTTATACACTACCGTTATGATTCCTACCATCAGGATAAACATCGGAATTGTCACCGATGTCATAATACTGTTCTTTAAGAACAGCAGCAGCACAAGAACCGCGGCATTGACCGCGGCATACTTGAAAGAGTCTTTAAAATAGACTGCCACGGATTTATTAAAACATACCTTATAAATAATAAATGGTCTGGTAATATTTGCTATGAGTCCGGAAACGATCGTTCCGATATAGATACCTACTAACCCGATTTTCTGCACAAGTACAATGGAAATCACCAGATTCACCGCACCCTGTATAATGGGGAGATACTTGTCCTGTTGGAAGACCCCTGCCGCCGTCTTATAATTCGTCAGCACAATGCGTTCTCCTTTAAAATAATAATCGAACATAATACAACCGATCACCAGATCGGACAATGCCCTTTCCTCCCCGACCCAGAGAATAATCAGAGGGGTCAGCATTAAAAAGAAACCGATAGCAGAAAAGCCGTAAATCCAACAGCCAAGAAAACGATATACCTGGAACATCCAGTATTGCTTTTCTTTCTTTTCCGTAGCGATCAGATTGCCAAAACCGGATAATACAGAATTGAATATGATATTGACAAAATTGGAAACGGAAGATATGACATGGTTATAGCTTCCTACAAAGTTTACGGTGGTGACATCGATAAAAGCGGCAATAATCATCGCGTCCGTCTGGGATCTGGCCATATCCCCCACACGATGAAGCACCAGCGCTTTTGTCTGCCCCACAATCCCCCCTACCTCTTCCTCGGAAAGCCTTTCTACCTTTTTATCCTTCAGATAGGGATACATCCTGTCCAGATACAGACTCACGAATATTTTCTGAGCCAGTTCAATGACTACAGCCGTCACCAGATACAGATAAAAATTGGGGAAGAAATAAAGACCAGCTATCTGTAAAGATATGGTGAGCGTCTTCGTAATCGTAATAACATTCGTCTCGATATAATTTTTTTGCTGGGCATTCGCCAAGCTATATTTATAAGCAACAAAATAACTGCTGACCGTATTAAACAATACGATAAGATAACAAATCGTAATATCTCTCAAAGAAACACTGCCTGGATCCTTGATCAGATATTTCAGAAAAGGGGCGATGGCAAGGCCGATCGCGGCGATCGCAGCAGCGATTCCCCGGTAAGCCTTCTTATACAGCCTCATATAAGATTTCACTTTCTCCACTTCGTTCCGGGCCACCGGCCCGTACAGGCTGTAATTAAATGCGGTGCTGATCCCAAGCTCCGCCAGGGACAATACCGTGAGAATACTCGTATAATAATCGCTGATCCCAAGCAGCGTATCCCCCAGCCGGGTAATAAATACCTGGCGGAGCGCCGCTCCGAGAAAAAGGGTAATCACATTGCCCATCCACCCGAAGGCTATATTTTTCGCTGCGTACCTTACTCTTCCCATAATATTCCTGCTTCTTTCCAAATCATTCCGGTCTGCAAGACTTTCTCTTATCTTTTACAATACCCATACAACCGCATATACGTTTCCGGCATATACCGGTACATAAGAACCTTGATTCGGTATCCCCTGTCCAGTTCCCGAAAAGCGCCCTTATGATTTGCGTATTCTCTGACAAGCCGTATACATCTTTCCACATACGCCCGTTTTTCCTTCCGTTCCCTGCCGGTCAATGTGGCCAGCTTGCCCGCGACCAGCATCACGGAAACAAGCAATACGGCCTCCGCCTTATCCTCCAATCCGGAACCAGCCTCTTTCAATACCGGCAGCGCCCTTTCCCAACATGTAATCTGATCCATATAACTGTCCCGAAAGCGATCCATCATAGCGCCTCCGTCGTTTATGAAATAACCATAGCCCTTATAGCCGCTCCGTGCAAACCGGTTTCCTGCTTTTGCCAGTTCCAGCAAAAACAACATATCTTCTCCGATCGCCAGTCCTTCCGCAAAGCGGGCAGATTTCACGGACTTCTTCCGGTATAACTTGCTCCAGCATCTGGTATCGCTCCGCAATATCCCTTTCTCCATAAATTCCGACCCGGACAGCATTTCGATCTGTTGTAGGAAAAACTGCCCTTCCATATCCGGCCGCGTCAGCTCATGGCCTCTTTTTTTCGGCTGGGAATATGACGGCCCAAACTCCCGAAAACCGCAGCCCGCCACATCGCAGCCCGTTTTTTCCAAGATATCCGCCAAATGCTCCACCATATCTTCCGCCAGGCAGTCATCCGCATCCACAAAGGTTATATAATCCCCTTTGCACGCTTCCAGTCCCAAATTTCTTGCCGCAGACACCCCTTTGTTTTCCGTATGAATCGCCTTTACCCGTCCGTCCTTTTGGGAAAAGCCATCGCAGATCTCAGCACTCCCGTCGCCGGAACCGTCATCCACCAGCAATATTTCCATATTTTCCCATGTCTGGCCGAGAATACTCTCCATACACCGCCCTAAATATTTCTCCCCATTATACACAGGCACAATGACGCTTACCGTCTTTCCGTTTCTTTTCTCCATAATTTCCTGATTTCTTCCCCTGCTTCTCCTGCCCTGGCACAATAGCCCGGCATGATCCGTTCCAACATCTCCCGGATCTCCGTTTCTCTGCCCATCATCCAATCATACGCCCCGATCAGTTCCCCTTCCTTCTCCAGCTCTTGTACCGGCAGAACATAATGTTTTTCCGTTCCGAACAGATCCTTAGCAATCCCGCGCGCTTTTACCGAATAACCCACTACCAGCGTAGGTACGCAGCTGGAATAGGCCGCAATCGTGGCATGTGTCCTGGCCCCGATAAATGCCCTGCACTTTGAAATCACATATTTCAACTTCCGGCAGGACATATCCGGAAACAGAACAACTCTTTCATTCTTCTCATATCCCCGGTAAAGCTCTTCCAGCGCCAGCCGGTCGTCATTATTCTTCCACATGACATGGGGAATCAACGCCACGCTGTTATCCGTATCCCTTAGGATATGATCTATCAATCTGCGATAATTCTCCACCGTAATCCCCTCTACCTTTTCGTGCCTTACGATCATCGGGCTGACATTGATACCTATCGTCCGGCCTGCCACAAAGCCCTCAGGCAGTTCCGTCTCCTCCGGTTGAAGGAAAAACGCCGGATCCGGAAAGTATTTCACATTCTCCACAATCCCTGCATCCCTTAAAGCTTTTTCCGTGATGGACTCCCTGGGCGTAATCAGCGCATAACGTTTCATATCTTCGACCATCTCCGGTTCTTTCAAAAGCTCCGGTTCGATCGAACATCCCCATAAAACCGTTTTTGCCCCCGCTTTGCAAAAAGTACGGTTGGCGAGAATCGCCTCCTTCTTTGAAATATCATAGCAATACATATCCCCGCCCACGGACACATACAACGGCTGTAGTTTTTTTCCGAGTACGCGGCGGAAACGATATCTCATAAAGGATTCCGGATCATGAAAAACAGCCCGCCATACATAATACCATACATGGGCAAAAAAATGTTCCGCAATTTTATTTTCCTGTAAAATATCACAAAGAGGAGCGAGGGAATAGAATCTGTCTTCTTCTTCACTGTTTGTGACAAGGAGCTTCGGTATTCCTTCTGTCATACGGCAGGTACCGTTTACGATTGCTTCGCAGCCATGATTCCCGCTCCCTCCATGCAGATACATCACTAATTGTCTCTTCCTGTCCATTTTCATTCCTTTCGCTTTTACCGTGCCCGATCGTAAGTATTCATAATAAACCGCAAGATGGACAAACGAAGTCTGCCGGGATGTTTCATTCCCGCATACAGAAGTTTATTCGCCCTGTTTCCGATCCGAACCGGCGTCCTGTCTATTCTTTCCCGCACTTCCGGCTTTGAAAAAATATCTCTTATTTTCCCTATATAATTTTTATCCGGGTTCCTCAATTCGTTCTTCATAACGAGAATCATCATATAAACATATTCCCTTAACAATTTTTCCTCTCCACCGGCCATCCCTTTATCCCCGGCCGCCCGGAGGGCACATGCATACCACCGCTCCACGCTCTCTTCCATACGCGGGTCATAACTATGGACGATGGAATCCTCCACATACCGATAATGGTAAAACAAAGCCTGTTCCATCACCACGATTCTGCTGCAGTTCAATAATGCCGGAAACATCAGATTAAAATCGTCCCCCATGCGGATTTTTGTGTCATAGTATTTCTCATTTCCGTCAAAGATGGATTTTTCGCAAAGTTTCATACAGCGGGACATCGGTATTTTTCTGTTCTCGCTGCCAGCCAGCCCGGCTTTTACCTCCCGTTCCAGCCGTTCTCCCTCATAAATCCCCGGGGCAAGCCCCTGAACCACGGGAACTGTTTCCTTCTGCTTTTCCAGCACATAATTACAGCAGACGATCTCTCCTTTCTGTCCCCGAAGATGTTCGGCCATCTCTTTCAGCATTTCTTTGCTGACATAATCATCGCTGTCGATAAAGACATAATATGTTCCTTCCGCCTCTTCCAGCCCTCTTAGCACCGCCGCCGTGGAACCCGCATTTTTCTGATGAATCACCCGGACTCTTTTATCCTGCTTTGCGTATCTGTCGCAAATCTCTCCGCTGCCGTCGGTAGATCCGTCGTCCACCAGCACTACATCCAGATCGGAATATGTCTGCCCCAAAATGCTGTCAATACACTGGCAAAGGTATTTTTCCTTATTATAAACAGGTACAATAACGCTGATTTTATATCCTTCTTTTCTCATAAGCCGCCCTCCGGCGTCCAATAGCTGCAAAGCAGACCATAAACCTTTTGATTTACCCTGCGATAATCATAATCTTTGGAATTTTTATACGCATTGCAGGAATACGTATCATAGCAAGCATTGATACGTTTCACCGCTTCCAGAATACTTTCCGCTGTTCCGTCCGTCTCCTCCGAATCCTGGCCAAAACGAAGCACCTGGCCAATCCCTCCCACATTCGTGCTGACCACCGGAAGCCCGTAGCTGATCGCTTCCAGAATCGTCATGGGAATTCCTTCAAAAGCGGAATTCATTACGAGGATATCCGCCTTTTTCATATACTCTTTTACCGCTTTTGGCGTTACCGCCCCCGCAAAATGAATATTTCTCCCTTCATATTGGATCAGGTTATGATGCTCTTCCCCGTCTCCCACAATCGTCAGGTTCAGTTCCCCGAAACTTTCCTCTCCGCCAAGTACGGCCTGGATGATTGGCTCCACCCGCTTGTCTTTGGACAGACGGCCTACAAAAAGGATCTCTCTTACCTTACCGCCCTCTAACACATGCCTTTCTTCCGGCAGTTCCGGGCATATTACGGAATTGCCCGCCTGCACCAGATTGGAATTATAAGGTGCGTAATCCCTCAGGCTGTCCTTATCCAGCAGAAAAATCATATCCGCATTTTTTAATATCCACTTCAAATAAGCCACAAACCCTTTTTTGACCAGCAGATTCTTCTGAAAAAAGCGAAACCCCCGCTCCATATTGAAATAACTGCCGTGGGAAAAAATAACGCAGGCTGCTTTCGGGCAGAAAAGTTTTATCACTCCATAAGCTTCCGGCGCATGGAAATAATTGCAGTCCTTTTTCGTAATGCCCAGCATTTTCCCATATTTTAAAAGCCCCTTCGCATACATCATCCGAAGGGAACGGGTGGTATTCCCAAGATCCCTCTCCGCAGCCGCTACCGGCAGGAAATCAATCTGCCTCCCATAAAGGCTGATTTTTTTCCTTTTTCCCACTTCCTCCGGACAGACCGTCACTCCCACAAGCGTAACAGCGTCCGTGCGCTCCGGATGATCCTCGCAAATATAGCGGAGGAAATTGCCGATGCTTGTCACCTGCCCGCCAATAGGAAAATCTATAAAATTAGAGTTATCATATATAAATAATCTACCCATTCATCAGTTCCTTCCAATACAGATCCGTTCTGCTTTCCCAGGAAAAACGCCCGATATTTCCATAACCTTTTTCGATCAGCTCTTTCCTGAACTCTTCCTGTTCCGTAACCTTAAGCAGCGCAAGAACCACCCCTTCCAGATCATCGGGATCCACCAGAACTCCGGCATCGGCCACCACTTCCGGCAGGGAAGCCCGGTCGGAGCAGACGACGGGAACTCCCAGCTGCATCGCCTCCAGGGGCGGAAAGCCGAACCCCTCCATATAAGATAAAAACAAATACGCCTTTGCTCCCGAAATAACCCTGCACATCTCATCGAATGCCTGGAAAAATTTATCACATTTTACATGGGAGGCCGCTTCCGCATCCATTTCTTTATAAAAAGAAGTATCCTCTATCCCGATGACTCTAAGATCCAGCGGCCTGTCCGCCTTCCTGCGGTACGCTTCATAAGCCCTTAACACGCCTCTGGCATTTTTATGCGGAAGCCCTGAGGTCATTGCCACAATATACTCTTGCTTTTCTTTCTTTGGAGCGCCTCCCGGCACATAGCCTTTATCCTGTTCCGGCTCAAAGGAGACATCGTTCATCCCGTTATGGATTACCTTTATTTTCTTTCCACAGCCCGGAACCTTGTCCATAATATCCTCTTTGGAATATTCCGAAATAGTAATAATGCTATCCGCTTTTCTCATAGACACTTTCAAACGGTACATAATATAAGCATTTTCCATCTTATGAAAAAAACCGGGATAATGCTTATCATAATAAAAGGGAATTAAATCGTGGATAATGACCGTATCTTTGATCTTCCGTCCTCCCTTGCACCTCCCAAGGCTTCCTTTCCTTCCAATCGGCCGGTATCCGCGGGGAAACAATACGCGGTCCGCCTGGTATCTTTTTGCATATTTTTTCACCAGAAAAAGTTCCCAAAGGACGCAGTATATCTTATTCAGCGGATTCCCCTTCATTTCCACGAAAGTCACGCCAGGCACGTCAAACTCCGGCCGGTTATGAGCGTTTCCAAATACGATCACCGTATGGGAGGCCTTGCCGTCTTTCCTTTTTGCAGAGGGTTTTTCCTCCTCCAGCGCCAATGCTCTCTCCCCCAGATGTTCCGTCACGCTTTTCGCCAGATTATAAATGCCTATGCTCTTCCCCGCACCTTTCACGAGTTTAAAACAGTCGATCACAAGATTCATTATTTCGCTCCTCTTCCAAACAATACCACGCCTACTGTCTGGAATAAAATCTTAATATCCAGACGCAGAGACCAGTTGTCGATATACTCCAGGTCATATTTTACCACATCATCAAAGTCCTCAATATTGCTTCGCCCGCTCACCTGCCACATTCCCGTCAGCCCCGGCGTCATACTGATCCTTCTGCGGTAATACTGATTATATTTTTCAAACTCATCCGCCGTAGGCGGCCTTGTTCCCACCAGACTCATATCCCCTTTAAACACGTTATAAAATTGCGGCAGCTCGTCGATGCTCGTCTTCCTTAAAAACGCTCCTACCTTTGTAATCCTTGGATCATTTTCGATCTTGAACATCAGGCCCTGCATCTCGTTCTTTGCTTCCAGCTCCTTTTTTCTCTCTTCCGCATCAATATACATAGAACGGAATTTATAGATTTTAAACCGCCTTCCGTTCCTCCCTATCCTGATCTGGGAAAAAAATACCGGCCCCTTGGAATCCAGTTTAACAGCAATCGCCACAAAAGGAAGGAACAGGAGAGTAATAAACATCCCTACCAGCCCTCCTGCAATATCCATGACTCTTTTGATCATCATCCTCTTATAGCTGCTTTGGAATCTGGTATACGTAATCACCGTATAATTGCCGAAGCTTTCCACTTTGCTGCGGTTAGAATCCCCTCCCGGCAGTTCCAGGCTGTAATGGCAGTCCACTCCCATTTCTTCAAAGCCGCGGATAATATTTTCCATGCTGCTCTGGGAGATCCCTGGAAGATTTAAAAATGCCTCATCCAATGCCATCTGGGTAGCCACTTCAATCAAATCCTCTTTCCCTGCCACGACCGGAATATTTCTGATCTTTTTCCCTTCCATATTATAATCCACACAGGCCAGGGCGACGATCTGATAAAAAATATCCAGATCCTTCTCCAGCCGGTCCAGCGTCTCGTCGATCAGATTGCTCTGTGTCACTACCAGCACTTTGACTACATTCTGTCCTGACGAATAGTAGGTATGCATCGCCTTTTTAATGACCATGTGAATCAGGAACGACAACAATATATTCAAAACCAGAAAATAAATCAGCACCAGTCTGGAAAACACATCCGCCCACTTCATCATCGTCATCAGCAGATTCACCACCAGAAGCATAATGGCATTATACTGTATAACTGCCATTCCCTCTTTCCATATGCTTCTTCTGAGAAAATTCCTGTTCCAGTCAAAGAAGAAACTATACATCGTGCAAAACAGCATCAGGCACAGGCATACAAGAAAATGCACGCTTTTATCACCCATATCCCGGAAATTCCCGAAGCGGATATAAGTTGCGATAATAAATGCCGCAAGAATGCTGATCAGATCTGTAAACCATAAGCCATATACTTCTATAATTTTATTCTTCTGTTTCATAGTTCTTCCCGCTCCGTCATTTTTTCAATTTCAAAAAAACTATGGGTACCGACCATATATAACCCTCTTCTTCATTGCCGGAACAAAGCCCCGGCATAACGGCGGCATACATTCCCATTAAAAACAGCAAATAGTTTCTTCCGATATATACGGAAATAAGATGCGCCTCGACTACCGTATAAACCGAAAGCACTACCAGCATAACCAGGCCCATGCCGTCCTTATTCTTATAAAACCGCCATATCAGCCATATATTTAAAATTACATATACCAGCCCCGGCACGATACCGTACCAGTAAAATACTCTGACAAACCCCATATCAAAATAATAATGATTTCCCGGCTCAGAAAACAACGACCAGGTGGCAGTCGTACCCTCGCAGCGGATCGATCCATAATACAGATCCCGTATCCTCCCGTTTAAATGGCTCTCTACTTCAGCTACCAAAGGATTGCGGAACTGGTAAATCACATAATCCGGCTCAGCGAACCTGCTCTCGGCCGCCAATACCGAAAATCCCACACAAAGCAGGAAGACCGCAGCCCCCGCCAAATAAATCCATTTTTTTCCTTTAAGCCCCTTCCAGTAATGTATCACACTGCCGCCAAAAATACCGCAGAAGGTAATTAACATCCCCGTATTGGAATCCGTCAAAAGATATAATGCATGATTCATGGCAAACAATATAACATAAGCATACCACTTCATCTTTTCATTATACAGATAAAGCCCCAGCAATACCAGCATCATAAACATACAATGCAGCGCATTGGGATGACCCAGGCCAAAGCAGTATCGAACCTGTGTATATCCCCTTCCAAAATCCGCCTCCAGCGCCAGCCTGCCATAAATCCCGGCGATCGATAACGCCATAAGCAGAAGACAGCCTGCCATCGTCGTATAAAAAACATATTTCAGCAGTTTTTTGACATCCGTTCCTTTACATGCCCCAATAAAAGCAACGATGCGCAATATTTCGTTCCGGCCCGTAGCTTTATAAGATACCACTCCAAGAATACCGAATAACCCAAGAACCGCCCATTCCTTTATCGAATATTTGGTACACAATATTTTTCCTGTCGCCAGTAAAAATGTGACGCGGAACAACTGCCCCTCTATAGGATTGGTATAATTGCTTTTATCCACAATGACAATAATGATTTCCAGCGTGATGCTCAAATACAACAGCAAGATACCAATTTTTCTTATATGAAATTGATCATTCAATAATTGTCTTTTCACTTCTTATCCATTCCATGCATTTCATCCCATACCGACCTTGGCACGGCGATGACTCTGTCCTTATTATAATAGAATCTCGTAACACTGTTTGTAAATTCATCCGGGTTGCCCGTAAGCGGCATATGCATCAGCGGCCCTTGCTCATCATTGATTTCAGGAAGCACCACATCTTTTACGGTATCATCCAAAAGAACGGACATCTGGTATTCCATTTGTTCTTTATAGTCTTCTGCCTGTCCGCTGATTATGTATTCCAACGAACGAAAAGTCGCCGTCGATTTCAAATCTCCTTTAAAAAAGAAGAGATATCCCGCCGCTAAAAATACCATAGACGCCAGCAGTCTCTTTCTTCTGACAAGACCGCCGGAATAACCGGTTTTCCGGCCTCTGAGAGCCCCGGCCGCATAAATTATGTCGCCAAACACCATAAACAAAAACACATAATAATTCATGTTATGTACACCGCCCGATACCTCAACACCGGCATAAGTCCCCGGCGCAAACATAGCACAGTACACACAATAAGAAAGAACTGCAAATACTCCCGGAAGCGGGTACCTCCTGCTTTCCCGGTCCTCCTCCGGCATCTGCCACAGCACTACGGCAACGGCCGCAAAAAACAGGAGAAGAAGAGGATGTTCCGTTACATATCGGTATGCCTGAACCGCTCCCTCGGCAAAGCAGGAAAATATGGTTTTTATCAGCAAAGAAATACTCAGCCCAAAATCTTCTCCTCCCCGTACTTTGTTGCCAGGAGCTTTTATACTGACGACCAGTCCGGCCATTTCCAATAGAAGCGGAAAAATACAGGCCAATATCCGGCCACGTTTTTTCTTATCTTTCCACATGCATAGTGCCGACAATACCATCACGGCGGGAGCAAGCAAAGCCGCCTGGTAATTGCCGCCGCCCAGCAATAAGAGGCATGCGGACAATGCCGCATAACTGCCTATTCCAAATCCTTTTTTCCTGTCCGTAAAGCAGAAGTAAAAATTTATGCCCAATAATGCAATCGCATAAGGAATAATATAATGAACAGTTCCATTGTACCAGAAAATGGAAGATTTCGTACTGGGTACAAACTGAATCCCTGCCGTTATGAATAATAAGTATAAGATCCCGAATTTTATGGGGGAAAAGCCCGCCTTCCGAACCAGAAGATAATGGGATAAAACCCCGGTGGATCCAAGCCATAATGCCAGCATAAGAAATGGAACTACTACATAGGCTCCGGGCGAAAAAATTTCCGGCTGTAAAGAAAACAGAAAAACCGTCATCCATGTACCCTGCCATCCTCCATAATATATTTTTACGGTTCTCGCCGCCGCCTTCATTACCTCTCCCGGAGAATGGGTTCTGATCCATGCTTCATGAGTCAGTCTGCCATATCCTAAATCATCGCCGGTCGCATGGTTGATGGTAGAAAGTCCCAGTAGAGGCAGCAAACTGACAATAAACAGCAAGGCCAGCAGGATCAATATCCTTTTCCCGTTCATAAAATGAGTCAATTTCCACTCTATCCTGCTCAACCATTTCCGCCTGATTTCCTTTCGGTACTTTTTCCTCTCCAAACCATATTTTTCCGCTTCTTCCACGCCTTTTCCCGCATCGGCCAATGCATGGATGAGTTTGCCCCGGTATTCTTCCCTGTCCTCCAATTTATATTTTTTATAAATATATCCATATTCAAACGCCTGTAGTTCCATATCGCCGCGGCATGCCTCCGTCAGCTGTTCTTTCCCTATTCCTATGGAAACTAAAGGTTTTTCCGTATAAGCAAAACGGGGATTCCGCCCCAGTATATGCATATAATATTCCATGTCCACAAGCCAGGTCAGTTTTTCGTCATAAACAATTTCTTCTGTCCGCAGCGCGCTCCTTCGCACTATTACTGCACTTGGCGCTCCTATGGTATTTCCGAGAAACAGATTCCGGTAGTCCTCCCTGATCAAAGCAGCATCATCGGCGGATATGGAGCGGTCATAGCTTCTCTCCGCCTCTTCCTGGCGGCTTCCTGAAAACGCAAGATCCGCTTCAGGATGCTGTTCCAGCATGTCCACAAAAACTCCCAAACTGTTTTCATCCGTAAACCAGTCGTCGTGATGCATGATCTTCACATACTCGCCGCCGCTTTTTCCAATCGCTTCATTCCAGTTGGCCGCTGCACCAAGGGGAACCGGATTTTTATAATATTTTACATAGCTCTTTTCTTCCGCCAGTTTCCCTATTCCGTCTCCGGTGGAATCGTCCGTAATAATGACTTCATAATCCTGAAATATCTGTTTTTCCACCGACGCCAGCAATCTTCTTACCGACTGCTCATTATTATAGGCCGGAATACAGATGGATACCTTTACCATAACAGTGTAACACTCCTTTTTATCTATCCCCGGATTCTCAATCGGTTCCTCACCTTATCCGTCCAGTACAAAATCCTATCCTTTTTTTTTCTGATTCCGATCTCTCTTTCCGTGTAATTGTTACCCCCGGTTTCCAGGCCTCCCATTTCTTTATATGCCTCCCATTCCCGCCGGCATTGCTCCGCATCTAAAAGTTTACCGTCTCTGTCCTGATACAAAAAGCCCTCATAAATATTCTGCCCGGAAGCCCAATAGCCATCCGATACATTATGCCTGGCCCAGTATTTCGGAGCAATCACCGTTTCCACCGTCTCGCTGGTAAAAGCCGGAAAAAAAGCAAAAGAAGAATTGGAGAGGATCAAATACCTGGCATTTTTCAGCGTTACATAATCTTTTGCCAAGTCTCCATGGCTTACCTCAATCCCGGGCAGCATGCGCTGCGCCGCCTTTTCATCGTCCGTGACGATCCTGAATTCCATATCGGGACGAATATTCCGCATATTTCTCATAGCATCCAGCCAATATTTCCTGCGCAGGAAGAGCGCATGGTCATCCGCATATTCCCCTCCCCGTACATTGATTACACAGAGATTGTCCCTTGTATATTCATAACTGTCGTATTCCTTTTTTACTTTCAGCCATTCCCTGATTTCCTTTTTATGGGAGAGAAAATATTGTTCCGCCTGCAGGTTCCCGTAAATCAACGTGTCATCTTCTATTTTATAAATTCCCTCATCCGCATCCGCCACATAGCACCCATGGGTCATATCGTGAACGCTGTTTTTCCGGAATATCCTGCTTTCCTTTTCCTGATAAATCCGGTATTTTTCTTTATCCCTTATCGGCGTGCCAAGTTCCATATCCATAAAATACATGCCCTTCCGGCTATGGATATTTACCGCCAGCAGCTCCTGCCCCACCGTGCCGAATTCATATCCAAGGTCCATAGCGATGCACCTCGCCGATACATAACAGAATAACTGGTTTCCTAAACCCTGCCCTTTTATAAATTCCGTTCCGATCATATGATTCCTTTTCCTATACACTATCGTCTGCAGCAGTTTCTATTTCCAAAATTCATACCACTTCGGCTTCCGATAGAGCAAATATTGATATTTGTCAATGTTCTCCCTCAAATATGCCGGAAAAGTCTCATCGATTTTTACCTGTACCATCTGAGCATCCCTGCCGAAAATATCCTGGTGATTCTTAATATTCTTTCTTACTTTTGACAGCGTGGAGCGATTGTTATATTCCTGATGTGCCGCGCTCTTTATCTTATATTTCACCCTGTCTTCCACCGACTGGTTCCTGCCGCCTCCCATATAGCTGAAATGCCATCCGCCGTCCGGCACCCGCACTCCGACCTCTTTCTGCTCTTTATTCCTCAGTTCTTCCGTCGTGTACTTGTCCAACATGCTGTAACGACATATCTTCGTTCCCAGCCACATAGGCTTCTCTACTCCTTCAAACTCTCCCGTTACCGAAAGCAGCCTCCCGGACACCTCCTCCATATCGAGATAGCAGTAAAAAAGCCGCTGAGCCAACATATAAATCTTTCCCTCTTCCACTTCCGGCAGCAACTTTTTCAACGTCTCTGGGTTTGGAATCTCATCCACATCGCTGAAAATCACGATATCGTCCGGTCTGCATCCTTTCAGCCCTCTTGCCACCGCGCATTTCTGATGGTGATCCCGCATAAAAGCGTTGCAGTCCATCGGCGTATCGTCCACTACATTATGAATAATCTTATGTTCAAATTCCTGAAACATCTCCTTATTTTCTTCATAATAAAGTGGTTTGGCGTCTCCCGAGAATGTAACTGTGGATTCGCTGATCACAAATTTATCCACCACATCATTTAAAATATGCATCCTCAAAAGCAAGATGTCTAACTCGTTAAAAAACTGAAAACTATCGTAAACCATCCCTGCTCCTCTCCTGTCAATAAAACTTTGGGTATTCTTTATTGGTTCCCGCCCATTTATGGAATACAAAAGGGCGTATCCCCTCCACTTCCGGTATCATGGATTCATGTCCGAAATATTTCGCCACCTCCAGCGGCGCATATCTCATTCCCTCCGCCTCGAACAAATGCCTGTTCTTGCAGCAGATAAATCCGTCTTCATTAAAAAACCCGTGATCCGCTTCAAAAGGAATTCCCGCCTTTGTCGGAAACTCCAGCAGCCGTTTGCTCCTTATAGATACGCTGTTTCCCACCCTGCAGATATTCCCGCCCGCATCCCGATAGGAAAAATCATCCTTCGGCAGCGGAAACGGCGAACCGATATAATCATAATCCAGAAATTCATCCCTCCACATATCCGGGTTCACCACAAAGCCATCATAATGCACCAGCAGCATATAGTCCGTATGGATATATTCGTGGATTTTATAGATCATATTGTAATTAAAAGCATCTATATTTTTCAGCTTGTCGATATGCCGGTACTGGATTCCTTTCGGCAGAAAAAGCGGCTTTCTATGGGTAATGATCAGCACTTCCCCAAAATCGATATCCTTCATGCTATATTCCAAAGCCTTTACCGATGCTCTTACCCTGACGCTGTCCATAGCTGCCAATGTAACATTCGGAAGCTGTAATTTTCCGTTTTTATATTCGCTCATAAAAGGTAAATCCTCTCATCCGTTTCCTATTTTTTGCTTCGCAGCGGAATCACATACCGGTCATAAATTTTCACTGCGCGGTAATATGCTCCTGGCAGCAGCAGCGCCAGTTTCATCCGCGCCCTGTCCCCCATCGCCACATAGTCCTTGTGATATATCCCGCGGATTTTCTCCCTGTCCGCCCGCAGCAGCCCGACAATTTGATCCGCAAATATCCTGGTTTTCTTATTTTCCATAAAATCAATATAATAAAATAATAGACGCCGGTAAAAATGATAGGCCGCTTTATCCGACAGATCCGGCATTCCGGCCTCCCTAAAATAAGCGATCTGCTCCTGCCAGAAGGGAATTTCATCCTTAAGCCTCCGCTCCCCGGCTTTTTCATTCATAATGCTTCCTTCCCGGTCCAGCACATAATTATAATACGCTTCGTCCAAATATACGAGCCGTTCCATCCGGCAAAAGGCTCTTGTGGTAAACATAATATCTTCCGAGTTTTTCCCCACCGGAAAACGCATGTCCTCCACCAAATCCCTCGCAAACAATTTGCTCCACACAGAATTGTAAATCAAATACCGTTCGTCACCGCATACATATATTTCCAGCGCTTCGTCTCTTGATAAGGATACACTATTTCCTGCCGAGCCGTCAATAATGCCTGATTTCGTTATCTGCTTATAACGGCAGACCGCGGCCTGGGCTTTTTCTTTTTCGCAGGCGAAGTACATAGCCCGGTACATATCCGGCTCGATCCAGTCGTCCCCATCCACAAAACCGATATATTCCCCCGTTGCAGCATTCATTCCCGCATTTCTCGCATCGGACAAACCGCCGTTCTTTTTATGGATCACCTTGATTCGACGATCTTTTTCCGCATAGGAATCGCATATATTGCCGGACTGGTCTTTCGATCCGTCGTCCACTAGAATAATCTCCAGATTCCTATATGTCTGCGCCAGAATGGAATCCACACAACGGGGCAAGTATTCTTCTATATTATAGACTGCTACAATTACTGAAACTAATTTTTCCATTTGAACCAATTCTCACCATATCCTCCGTATAAATATCGCGGCACTCCCGGGTATTGATCCATTTGACCGGAGCAACCACGCATTTGTCGGGGGATGCATCCAACCATGCCCCCCACCAGCTAAAGCTGCTGTTGGCAATAATATGGGCCTTACAACGGCTCATCAACATGAGATCAATATAGCCCGTCTCTTCATCCGTTCCTTTGATCACCGTAAATCTCTTCCCCGTCTCACGTTCCCTTACCTCACACCATTTTTCCGCCCAGAAAGTATCGTTGGTAAAAACAAAAAAACTGGGTTTCTCATATTTTTTTATCATATACCGGATCGCCTGATTATAATAGGCGTCGGTACAGATCCCCCCGTACACGTCCGCAGCATCCAGGTAATCCCCCCGCCGGATATGTATGCTGACAGACAGGCTTTCCCTGATCTGCCTCTCATAAGTTTCTATCCCGCCTCGTATTTCCTCAGGAACCACAACATTCCGAAAACGGTACGCTTCCCTCACTTCATGTTCAATGTCTTTAAAATACCGTTCGCTCTGAAAGCATCCGCATAAATAAGCACGTTCTTTTTCCAGCACCGTTTCGTCATAGTCCGCAGAAGCTTCGTGATATTCCCCGCTCTTCCTTCCGAATATCTTGCGGCGCACGCGGCTTAGAAAATCCATGGATGCATCTGTGAGTTCAACCAATTCTTCCCGGGACGCTTTCGGATAATCGATACCGAACACCGAAAGCATAATAGGCCGTGCATTGTCCAGCTCATATTCCGTCACATCGTCAAATTTTACCTCTTTTCCCAGCGAAACCAGCTTCAGATAGAGCGCGTATTGAAACATCTGATTGCCGATCCCCCCCGACATTCGTATAATATTCATTTTACAGCAACCCCCATTCCTGGAACATCAAAATAAACCAGATCTGAATCCGCCAAATCCCCCTCTCCGTAAAGTCCTCCCAAATCTTCCATACCACATCCGGATCCAGCATCCCCTGCCGTTTCAACGTATCCCTGTCAATCAAATCTTCCGCCCATTCCCTCAGCCCGGGCTTCAACAGCCATTTGTCAATCGGAATGCTGAATCCCTTCTTCGGCCGCTCCATCATCTCCTTCGGCACATACTTATAAAGCACGTCGCGCAATACTTGTTTCCCAATCTTACCCTCCCTCTTATAGCCGATCGGAAGAGACCAGGCAAACTCCACCACGTCCTTATCCAGCATTGGCACCCGGGTTTCCAGAGAAACCGCCATAGCCGCCCTGTCTACTTTGACGAGGATATCGTCCGGGTGATACATCAGCATATCCATCAGCATGATATTATGATTTGTTTCCTTCAGATATCCCTCCTGGAATTCATTGTATTTATAAGGACAGAACACATTGTTTTTACTGATCTGCCTCGTCAGAGGATCCGTTTCATAAGATATTTCATAGAGCCTCCCCGGCCCTTTCGCCCCCAGCAGAGTTCCTTTCGTCCGGTAAATGGGATTTTTCACCAAAGGACTGTGCAACACCAAACTGCTGCAAGGTTTTCGTATCCAGTAAGGAACTCCTTTCATTTTGTTCCAGATGCGGTCTACCGACTCATAGGAAGTATAGCCGCAAAACAGCTCGTCCCCGCCGTCCCCTGAAAGGGACACCGTCACATGCTCCCTCGTCATCTTGCTCACAAGATAGGTGGGAATTTGGGAAGAATCCGCAAAGGGCTCCCCGAACATATAACCAAGACCTGGAATCACTGCTACCGCATCCTCTTCCGTAATATACAGCTCCGTATGTTCTGTCCCAAGATGTCTTGCGATTTCTTTTGCCGCTTCCGCTTCGTTATATCCCTTCTCAGTCATACCGATCGTAAAGCTTTTCACCTTTCCGCTGTTTAAAGACTGCATAAGTGCTACAATCGTGCTGCTGTCGATCCCTGCCGATAAAAATGCTCCTACCGGAACATCCGCTATCATCTGTTCCCTGATGGATTCCTTTAACAACCGTTCCAGTTCTTCCGCCGCCTCTTCCCGGCTCCCCCGGAACAGGTTTTCCTGCCCTTTCTTTGCCGCTTCTCTCATAGACCAATAGGCAGTTATGGATATATCCTTTTTTTCATAAGGACATTTGATCCGAAGCACCGTCCCCGGCTCCAGCTTATAAATATCTCTGTAAATGGAATAAGGAGCAGGAATATAGCCATGGGTAAAATAAATATCCAGCACATCCGTATTGACCGTATTTTCAAAACCGTCCAGCACAGTAATGGAGCCGATTTCCGAAGCGAACACAAAAGCTTCCTTGCTGAAGCCATAATAGAGCGGTTTTTCTCCCACTCTATCACGCAGAAGAAACATCTCCCGCTCTTTCTTATCGTATAATACAATGGCAAACATACCCTTACACATGGAAATGGCTTCTTCCACCCCGTAGGCTTCTATGGCTTCCAACAGCACCTCCGTATCCGAACTTCCCCGAAACGCCGCCACTTTTTTCTCTTCGATCAGTTTAGCGGCTATTTTTTTATAATTGTAAATTTCTCCGTTATAAGCAATGGCATACCTGCCGCTATGGGATTCCATAGGCTGTGCGCCGTTTGCAGATAAATCCACAATAGAAAGCCGCCTGTGGCCCAGAGCCACACGGCCTCCCTCTAACGACAGAATTCCTTCCGCATCCGGCCCCCTGTGGGCCATCCTCCGGTTCATTTTCCTGATATTTTCTTCCCAATCGCCCTTCAGATTACAAAATCCCGCAATTCCGCACATTCTGTCCTCCTTATCCCTTGCCACGTCAAGCCTTGCGCCATTCTCTTATTCCGGCTCTTCCACCGGCGCGTCCGCAAAGTCTTCCTCCGCTATCCTTTTGGCAATGGTCTGCTTCGCCTCTTCCAATTCCTCCTGCCACTGCCGGTAGGACGCATCCCAGCTCTCATCCCAGCTTTCGCGTCCCTCTTCCCCCCGTCTGTCCTCTATTCCATAACGATCCACAATATACCTGCTTAAAAACGCCGTACACTTCTGCGCCCCCACAGCATTCACATGGCCACCGTAATCGCTGAAATCCGCAGAAAAGTCCAGACCGATTTCTTCATAATAATCATTCATATTTAAAAATTCGTATCCGCGCTCTTCCACAATATCGCCAATATAATTGTACATCTTCTGCTTTTCTTCCTCCATTACTGTAGGGGAAAGAATAAACAAAGCCTGTAACTCGTTTTCTTCCAGATAATCCAGCAGCCGTCTCAAACATTCTTCCTGAAATTCCGGCATGGGCAGCCTTTCGGTAATACCGGAAGTATCCACTGCCTCACAGGGCCCCACCTCGTCCGTCATAACATACCCTTTCTGGTCATCCGCTTTCTCATACCGGAAACATGCGATCTGCTCCGGCAGCACCATGGTTTTCCAGTTGGAATGATATTTAAAAATGTCAAAATAATACGTATGCCTTTCGGAAACATCCTCCACCATATCGTTGATAACCTTGATCCGGTTCCAGGAATATTTCATATTGTCCGTCACGCCTCTGGTATATGCCATATTATTTGTCAAATCCATCTCTCTTGCGGTATACATCCTCATCTCAAAGATATAAAGGGAGGGCGATTGTGTCTTTCTCACCTCTTCCAGCAACCCTACCGCAGCTACCGGCCTTTGCAGATTCGTAGAAATAGGATATGCCCGGAAACCATATTCCCCCCACATCATCGGAGCGGCATAGTAAGGATAAACCGGACTGGAACCTACCATGGCCACATCGATCGTATTGTCTTTTTCGGCATAAAATCCGGTAAATCTGTCCTTAACGTCCCCGTTCGTCCTTATGATATATGTCACTGTCATAAGAAGATATAAAAACACTGCTATGAAAATAATCGATTGTATTGCCTGTTTACGTGTCATTTAAGTCTCTATGCCTTTCTATTTCATGCACTTCGGCATTCTTCCAAATATCTATCCATTATATATTCCGCTGATTCTGCCCACAATGCATTTTCTGTATTTTGCAATGTCTTGTACGTTTTTGATTGATAAAATTGCATTGCAGCCTCCATAAATCCGATCTCAAACTTTTCCTGCAACAGTTTAATGACCGCTTTTATCTGGATGCACACATTCATTGTAATGTCTTTCCCATTAAACGTATAAACAGTGTCATTCATAGCTTTCTCTCCCAACAAATTTTAAATATTTCAGTGCCCTCTTCGTATGAAACGATATCTGATTATTCGGTTTATTATATTTTAACCGTTCTACCGCTTCTTCTGCTGTCAGAATATCCGCAATATATAATTGCACCGTTTCCATTGTTCTATCATCTGCTACTGGCCCGATTACAACATCATAGCCATGCTGTAACCCTCCTTTGCTTCTATTCTCTTTGATGAATTCCAACCACTCTTTATTTAATGAATCAAAACGTTTCACTTTCAATGTATCGCTTTCATTAAAAAGAAATTCATATACAAAGTACTTTTCCTTTTTTTCACGTAAGGAAAGGCGATAAGCCCACTCTTCCGACTGCAATTTTAATATGGTTGTGTAAAATCCTTTTCCAAAATCTCTCCTGTTATAAGATTTTGATAAATCTATTTCCGTAAAGTCCCAGCAGCTCCCATGATATACCACTAACTCTTTGGAACCCTCTTCCATAATCCCATCCACATACTCCATTATCTCTTCAAAATCTATCTGATGTAGATATTCATGCTGCACCAGCATCTTTTCAAAAACCTGGTGTTTATGAAACAAATCTACCACTGCCTCCCCCGATAAACCATAGCGCTTAGCATATACTTCCATTGTCTCTATAGCAAGCATTTCAATATCAGACTGTATGCTCATAGGCCACCTCTTTTTATCTTCCCATCCAATTATAAAAATAGTCTTCCCACATTTTATTAATACGATCAGGATTCAGTTTTTCCTGGATTTTTGCAGCGTTTCCCCCCACTTTTTTTGCAAGATCAGGATCATCCATCAATTTTTGCAGGATATCTTGCAATTTTTTCCAATTTCCAGGTTCGATTAAATACCCGTTCACTCCGTCTTCGATCAGTTCCGCCGGGCCGCCGCAAGGGCAATCTGTGGAAATCGAAGGTATCCCCAGCGCCATAGCCTCTATGAGAGTATTGGGCATTCCCTCCGAATAAGACGATAATACAAAAAAGGAAGCTCTATAAATCGCAGATGCCACATCGGCCACGCTTCCCGGCAAAAATATCCTCTCTTTCAATCCCAGCTCTTCCGCCAGCCGAAGCAGCGACGGACGCAGCTCTCCTTCGCCGTATATAATAAGGCTGTAATCCGGGTATTCTTCCGCCAGCCCGGCAAACGCCCGAATGATCATTTCATGGTTTTTATTGGCGTCCACCCGACCCACCGCCACGATCTGTTTTTCCCTTTCTCCGTCGTATATCTCCCGGATAAACGCCGGATTCAAAGGATTTTTCAGGCAAACCGCCTTCTTTTTCACCGCCTTCGGGAAAAATTCCGCGCTGTTTTCTACCGGAAACACGACACCGGCCGCAAATCGGAACAGAAAGCCGGCCGCTGTTTTCAACAGCGGAGAATAGTATTCTTCCGCCGGTTCCCCCCGCACGGACACTACTACCGGAATATCCAACAGACGGGATGTCATGATCGCCATCATATTATTCTTTCCGATAAAGGAAAGGATCAAATCCGGCCTTTCCTTTTTCCATATCCCCCGCAGCTTGGCAAAGCGCCGGAAAAAATTGGAGATCCTCCCATTTCCCATTTCCTCCTGCGTAATTTCCGAAAAAATCCGACGGATGCCATCGCTTATTTTATACTCATTTTCCGTTTTATACTGGGTAACGATAGTCACCGCATATCCCCGGGAATAAAAGTACTCGGCAAGGTTGACAAGCACCCGTTCCGAACCGCCTTTATTCAAGGAACTGATGAACATCGCAATATGTTTCTTTTTCATATGAACCATCCCATCCCTTTTGCGCGCATTTCTGTGAAACGCTCATAAGCGGCCTACAAATATTGCTGATACCACTGTTCAAAGATAAAAAACGACCATGAAAGTTTGGAATAATTCGCCCCGGTTGCCGGGCCGCCGTCTCCGGTTCTTATATAATCCCTTATCATCCCCGACACATATTCCGCGTCGAAAATCCCCTGTCTTTCCAGATATCCCTTTTCACTGTAATCTAACAGTTGTTCTTTCAGCGGCCCCCGCAGCCATTTGTCCAAAGGTACGCCAAAACCTACCTTCGGCCTGTCCAGCAGTTCTTTTGGAATATAATCATAGGCGATATCTTTTAAAATATGTTTCTTATCCCCCTTATGGAACTTAAAGCTATGGGGGATACGGAACGAATATTCCATCACATCCTTATCCAGAACGGGGCAACGGGCCTCTAAAGAATATTTCATGGAAGCCCTGTCCACTTTGCAAAGAATATCCCCGGGCAGATAAGTATCCATATCCAGCAGCATCCGGCGAATCTGCCATCTGTCCTCCCCGTAGCCGCTTTCCGTTTCGTAATGGCAAGGCATTGTATGCCTTTGCATTCCGTCGTTGCGAACCATCTTCTGCGCCCTGACGATATAATTGCTGGCTCCGAACTGGGTTTTCGTTTCCCTGTTGCGGTTTTCCGCAATCACCCTTACACGGAAGGGTAGTTTATCCCCTATCCCTGTTCTGCGCACAAGGGGAAAATTGCAGACGCCATGGACGATTCCGCCCAGACCATCCAACATCTGTGCCTGGGCCACATTTTCATAAATATTATAGCCGCAATAGAACTCATCCCCTCCGTCGCCGGAAAGGACTACCGTCACTTTCTCCCTCGCCAGCGCCGCTACGAGCATGGACGGAATCTGGGAACTGTCCGCAAACGGCTCGTCATAATATGTCGGAATACTTTCTACGAGACCGAACATTTGCTTCTCATCAATATACAGTTCCGTATGGTCGGTTCCCAAATAATCCGCTACCTCTTTTGCGTACTTCGCCTCGTTATATTTTTCTTCATGAAATCCAATGGAAAATGTCTTAACCGGCTCTTTGGAATGTTCCTGCGCAATAGCCGTAATCAGGGAAGAATCATATCCTCCGCTTAAAAAAGCCCCCAGCGGCACATCGGAAATCATCCGGTATGCCGTAGCCTTTTTCAACCGTTCTTTCAACTCGGACTTAGCCTGAGCATAATCCTCCACCAGATTTTTCTTCGCTCTATGATAAACCTCTTTGATATCCCAATACTTCCGGGTTCTTACCTGTCCGCCGGAAAAAGTAAGAACTGCCCCCGGTTCCAATTTATAAACATCTTCAAAAATCGTTTCCGGCGCATTAATGTATTGCTGGTACAAATAACGGGATAATATGTCCTTCCTTATTTTTTTCCGAAAACCCGGACACGCCATAATCGGTTTCAGCTCCGATGCAAAAACCAGATTTTCCCCGTCCAGCCAGTAATACATCGGTTTTTTTCCAATGCAGTCCCGCACCAGATACACATCCCCGCTTTCCCGGTCCAGCAAAGCGATCGCGTACATTCCTACAAACCGCTCCACGCAATCAATGCCCCACTTCAGATAGGCGGCGATAATCACTTCCGTGTCGCAGTTGGAACGAAACATATAATCGGAAAGTTCTTCTCTGATATCTTGAAAATTATAAATTTCCCCATTGAACACTACGCTGACCCGGCCGTTATCCGAATGCATCGGCTGATGCCCCAATGCGGACAAATCCATAATGGACAGCCGTCTTTGGGCAAATCCCGCCCGATACCCCCCGGACAACTCATAAATTTCCTCTCCACTGTCGTCAGGCCCCCTATGGTACATCGTATCGTTCATTTCTTTTAACTGTGTCAGGCTAATCTCCCTCTTTGACACAAAACCACATATTCCACACATACCGTTTACCGCCCTCCGCCATATCCATAATCCACGTATCTACCCCTGCCTCCCCACAGCCCAAACCATCCCCGGGAAAAATACCCCCGGCATGAACTTAAATTGCTAAGGTAATCAGAAGCGCTGCTCACATCCGCTAAGGAAACTATCCTTATATTCCCCAAAATCCTTGCATTCGTTGTCAATACTGTCGATCAGCTCGATATATTTTTCTTTTACCAGGCTCTTAAAGTTCCCGTAATTGTCATACCCTTTTTTCGTCCATGCAAAGGGATGGGTCAGGATCTGTACCTTATCGTGTCCCAATATATTTTTTTCATCCGGATAGCCATATCTCCAAATATGGTTAGCATCGGACATATATTTAACCGCCAGCTTGGAGTCTTCCGAAGCGTTCTCCGTAAAAGTAAAAAATTCATCTTGATAGGCATTGATAATTCCCGGCAGCTTAATATTCTCCGCAAGAACGGACGGGGAAGGACGGTGTACCGAAAACTCGGATATTTCAAAACCGAGCATTTCGCTGAGCATATGCATCTCCTTTACAATCTGCTTCCGCACTTCCTGCATATCGGTCATGCCGTTCAACGCAAAATGCAGCCCTATATTCTGACCTCTCTCATGCATATCACAAATCAAATCTCTGTTCTTTCTAGATAACAGGTTATAGGAATTGTTTGTCCACTGGAAAAAGAAAGTGGAAGTAAAATCCATGCTGGATTCCACTTTTGCCAAAGCATATGCCCTTTCCACGCTGTATTCCACATCATGGCGCATAATAATAAACTGATCCCGGTGCAGGGCATCCCCATAATTCGCCTGTCGGCCTGTGGACTTAATAATCCTCAATATTTCTTTGTAATCGCCATATGAAAACATGTCTACCTCTTTCCCGCGCCTTTTTTTACGCATATCTCTTCAATATAATCCTGCCACTGTTCAAAAACAGCCGTCCCGTTGGCAATTTCACCGATCTTTTTCGCATTTCTCCCAAGTTTCCGGCCAAGTTCCGGATCTTCGATCAATTTATTAATTCCATTTTCCATCGCTTTCGGATCCTTGATCGGCACCATCAGCCCGCTTATCCCGTCCTGCATCACCGTGCGCGGGCCTCCACAGGGGCAGTCCGTAGCCACAATGGGAAGCCCCAGCGCCATCGCTTCCAAAAGGGCATTGGGAAGCCCTTCCCAATCGGAAGAAAACGCATATACGGCCGCATCCACCAGATCTTTCTCCAGACAGTCGCTGGCCCCCATCAATTTGATATAATCCCCGGCCTCGTTCTTTTCAATGATGGACTCCAGTATCTCCTTCGTTCCGTCAAATGAATCTCCGCCGTATATTTTCAGCACATAATCAGGGTGCTTCTTGTGAACCTCTATAAAAGCCTGTAAAAGCATAGGCTGATTTTTAAAATCTACCAGTCTGCCGGACTGAACCACTTCTTTTTTCCTTTTTTCCGGTTCCGTCACTCCGATATATTTATCATGGATCGGATTTAATATGATTCTGGAATTCTTTTGCAGATAAGGAGTAAAAAACTCCCGCTGCCCCTCCGTCTGGAACACGCAGCCCGCTGCCCGTGGAAACAAAAGCGGGATCTGTATTTTATCCGATAATGCGTCATAATGCCCTACGGGATCCGTCCGAATGGAAATCATTACCGGAATCTTTGTGCCGGGCGCAGCCATAAGCGCACGATAATTCGCCCTCTGGGCAAATGCAATCAAAATATCCGGCCGTTCCTTTTTTATAAACTCCCTTAAATATTTCACCCGAAGGAAAAATTGTGCGATACGCGGTTTCCTGTCGTCGCCTTCCCTAAGCCCTACATGTACCCGGCGGACTTCCCTGTCGATCTGAAATTCATTTTCCCCATACCATTCCGTAGCAAGAAGAACTTCATAGCCTTCTTTTGCAAAACGGTTTGCCAGATTGGATACAACCCGCTCCGCGCCCCCCTGCTCCAGACAATTTAAATGAAATGCTATTTTACGTTTCATTCTGATAACCATGCCTTTTTATTTTTTACCAGACTTTTTTTTGCCGGGAAGCTGCTTATCGGTTGTGCTTTTACCGCTGTCACGGTATATAGTCTTCCCTGCCTTTTTCAACTGGAACAATATCCGCAAAGCCTCTGCTACCACTTGGAAGCGGAAACTGGATTCCGAACCTACATAATGGATCGGAACCTCTACCGTACGGTAATTCCTGCAATAATACCGCATCTCCGTCTGGTACATATGCCCTGTGGATAAAAACCGATCCAGCTTCAAGTCTTCCAGCACATACCTTTGAAAGCCCTCAAAACCGCTGGTCATATCTTTCAGCCGCGTTCCCAGCACCACATTAGCTAAAATCGTTCCGCCGGAACTCAATATTCTCCGGTATAAGGGATGATGGCTGATACCTCCTCCTTCCACAAAGCGGGAACCCCAGACACAATCATACCCTTCGTCCAATTTCTCTATAAACCGCGGGATTTCCTCCGGCAAATGGCTGCCTCCCCCGTCCATCTCGATCACACGTTCCGCCCCGTCTTTCAGGGCATGGCGGAAACCCTCCAGATAACAACTAATCACTCCGTAGGATTCCTTATAAAATATAAGTTTTACCCTATCCGTCTTCTTCTCATATTTCTCTATAATGGCTCGCGTACCGTCCGTGGAATAATTGTCCATTACCGGATACAAATATAGATTATCATAGGGCAGCGCCAATATTTTCTCGATAATCCCTCCCATTGTGGTTTCTTCATTTGCCACCGGCATAACAATAATTGTTTTCTTCATTTTTCTTCTATTCCTATCTTTCATCCCAATCTTATTTCTTTTATGTTTTTTCTCATCTGCATATACTTCTATAGTCTACCATATTACTAATCTAAGCGCAAATAAAACACGGGAAACCGCCTCGGCATTCATTTTAAATGAATGTTGGGGCGATTTCCCGTGTTTTATTTGCCGATCCATTTTCTTATACGTTCTACATAACCGGCATTGGAAAAATCTTCTGCCCTTGCCGCAGAAGCTTTTTTATATGTTTCATGATACTCCCGATCCGTCAGCATCCTTTTGATTTCGTCCGCCAGACGTTTTTCTTCTTCGCTTATTTCCGAAGGTTTCAAGTTTTTTACCGGACTCATGTTCGGAATCAATACGCCATAAGAAGAATCCCCTTTGCGCAGAATTTCCCCAGGGCCGGTCAGACAGTCCGTAGCAATTACCGGAATGCCCAAGGCCATAGCCTCTACCAAAGCATTCGGAAATCCTTCGTTATAGGAAGTCAGCACATAAACCCTGGCCTCATGCAGATAAGGGAACGGATTTTTCTTCATTCCCGTAAAATAAACCTCATCTGCCACGCCCAATTCTTTTGCCAACGTCCTGTATTCTTCGAATTCCCCCTCTCCGATAATCATCAGCTTCGCGTCGGTAATTTCTTTTTGTACAAGGGAAAAACTTTTCAACAGATGCCAGAAGCCCTTTACGTCGTCCTCCCTCCCCATGGAAACAATGATATTCTCCCGATCCTCCCAGGGCAGCCTTATCCCTTCTCTGACAGCATTTTGTTTCAAAGCCTCCACGTCCAGAGGATTATATAACGTCACCGCATTCCGACAATGGTATCGGGATGTTATTTCCTCCTCGATCTTCTTCGAACAGCATAATACCCTGTCCGAGTATCGGGAAAACAACCGGATCAGCCGGGGATTCCCCATATCCATATAGCTGCGGACGCCTGTCCAGACTTCCCCTTTCGATTTGGAAAATACATTCACCATATTGGCGGATGGGCCAAAGCTATAGGCGATATCGATCCCCCACTCTTTTTTCAACTTTCTGACGGCAAGACTTCTTTTAATAACATTCAGTACCTTGCCGGCTTTCCCTTCCCTCACGCCGAGATGCAGATCCGTCACATGCAGCCCTTTGATATCATAAGCAATATCTTTGGAATCAAACATAACGATAAATACATCCGCATATGGTTCCAGCAGCCGCGCCGTCGTTACGCAGACGCGTTCAAAACCACCTTGATGAAGCATCGGTACGATTAACATTAATTTTTTCTTCATGTACTACCTCATTTCCGGGCTGTTTTTCTTCACACCCATTCGATTCCCCCGCCTGATCGATCAGCCCATCTTCCCCGATACATAAAAGTGTTCCATCCGCTTCGCCTGTTCTCTCACATCAAAACCGGCTTCCGCGATGATCCGGCACATATTTTCTCTTTCATAAGAACCCCCGTCCAGGATTTGTTCCGCCCAGTCCTTTGCCGGAAGATCAATATTTTTATAAGCCACCAGATCCGTAAAACCAACCTCCCGCGTAATCCTGTCCGAAATCAGGCACTTAAGGCCCGCCGCCTGGGCCTCCACCACGGTTCCCGGCAGCCCTTCAAAGCGGGAAGGAAATACGAAATAATCCATTGCCTGGTAATAATCCCAGACTTCCTTCCGGTTTCCCATAAAAAGTACTGATTTTCCTATACCAAGCTGCGCCGCCTGTTTCTTTGCCGCATCCATGCCAGGGCCTTCCCCGAGCAGCATAAGCGCTGCCTCCGTTCCCTTTTCCTTCAGGACGTTTTGTACCGCCGCAAAAACTTCCAGCAGAAACTCATGGTTTTTTGCATAATGGAATCTTCCCACATGTCCTATCACAAAACGATCCTCAAGACCCCATTCTTTTCTGATCCTGTCCCGTACTTCTTTCTTATACACAAATTTCCCGGCATCCACCGCATTCGGAATCACCAGGGCTTTCGGAGAACTTTTCCACTTTTTTCCGAATACCGCCTCCCCGGCCTCCCCGGAACATGCAAAACAATAGTCTGCCTGTCCCAGCAAGGGGATACGAAGCAGCCTTGTCACGACTCCTTTGATTCCCCGGTCTACCCCCGCACTTCTGGCGTGCGCCGCCCGCACCGGAATACCCGCTTTTGCCGCTTCCGGCAGATAAATGGCCGCCGTACTTGTCATATGCCCCTGCACGACGCGGTAATAATCATGCGCGGCAAAAAATTCCCTTACCGCCTTCCGATAAGAAAAATAGTTATATCCTTTAAACTTGGGCAGAAGATAGATTCTCCCGCCCAATTCCTTTACTTCCCCATCATAAAATTCGGGAATGCGCTCCCCCGCCGCGCTCTGATGCACAAGAAAATCAAACTGCACCTTTTCCCTGTCCATGCAGCGATAAAGATCCATAATACGGCTTTCCGCGCCGCCAAGGCTGAGACCCCCGAGTACATGCAATACGCGAACCGGCTCTCCCATGGTCATTCCCCTCCTCTACAGAAATTTCACCAAAATACGTTTTCCGACCGCCAGCAAATATTCCACGCCATGTCCGGCCCATCCCCTTTTGACCGCTTCTGTCTGCAAATAATCTCCATAGGATATGATCTCATATTCCCTGAATATCCTGCGGTAATTCTCCATATCTTTCCGGTTCACCGTATTCACATGCACTACCATTGTGGTTATTCCATGATTTTTTTTCAGACTGCTTCCCAGCCGGAAAGAAATCGGATAAAAACACATTTGTTTCCAAAGATACGGTTTGCTTCCAAAACCGTCCGTTATTCTGCCAAATCCTGCCTGGCGCAGAGCCTTTAACGTATTTCTGTCATAAGAATGGGCCGGGGCCATAAAGATATCCGTCTTTATTCCATGGGAATCCAGGACGCTCCTTCCTTTTTCCAGCATAGCAAGCTGCTCTGCCAGAGGCAGCCCCGCAAATTCCGAAAAAAGATTCAATGGAAAAACCCCTCCTTTTTTCTGCGTATAAACATGTTGGTAACCATGCATGGCAATGATCCACCCTCGCTCCTGCAATCCTTTAACATATTCCCAGAAGTCCTCCGGCATATGCTCATGCCGGTCTTTCCCGTTTTCTTCCGTCCGTTCCAGATTCCTGTCCTGGTTGTCCGGCACCACGCCGATCAACGGCTTTATTCCATATTCATCCAAAAGCACCTTAAAATCGGCAAACTTCTTCCAATCCATCCCCGGCGCAATATCATCCATTCGAACCGCTATCTTCATACAGCTTTTTACTCCAGAATATCTCCCTCTTCTATCTCCCTGCCGCATTCATATCTGTCAATCAGCAATGAACCATCCACAGTCCTTACCACCAATTTCCCATCGAAAATATCCACCACTTCCCCCGGCGCATAGGCGGAAAAATCTATGATTTCATCAAAGGGGTGCGCTTCCCATACCGTCACTTTTTCCCCTCCGCACATGGCAAATGCCCCCGGAAAAGGAGCCGTCACGCCGCGGATCAGGTTATAAATATCTCTCGTTCGCCCTTTAAAATCGATCTTGCCGTCAGCCGCCGTTCTCTTGCTATACCAGGAATCAAAATCTTTGGATTCCGTCCTGATTACAATATTTTTCTCCTCATAGGCTTTTAAAAGTTTTCGGATCAGGCTTTTGGAGCAAATCATATTTTTATATTGCGCCGTCCTTATATCGTCATGGCTTGTAATGGAGAACATTTCTGTCGCAAATACATTGGGACTATCCGCATTCTCATCATAACGGAATAAATTCAGATTAAATCTGGTATCGCCCTGAATCATTGACCAGTTCAAAGGCGACCTGCCCCTGCCGAACGGAAGATAACCGCAGTTCCCATGGAACCCATACACCCCATATGCAAACTTATCCAACACATACTTGGGAATCAACCTTTGCCAGCCCATGGAAACCGCAATTTCAAATTCATTCTCTTCCATAAACTTTTTCGTTTTTTCATCTGTCAGAAAATAGCTGTCCGCTTCGAAAACTGGAATTCCATGCCGATCCGTCAATACGGACAGCCCCTTGAAGCCGGAAACCTGGTTTTTATTCAATACCTCCCTGCTGATCGTAATGACCAGCTCTACCGGACAAATATTTTTATGGATAAATTCCACGATATTTTCTGACGTGTCCTTTACTCCGAACACCACTACTTTGTATTTCATAAATTCTCCTTATACCAGTCGATCGCCAGACTAATCCCCTGCGCAAAATCATATTCCGGATCATACCCCAACAGCTCCCGCGCTTTGGAGATATCCGCGTTGGAATCCCGGATATCGCCCAGCCGCGGCGGCCCGAAATTCGGTTCCACTTCTTTTCCCAGCGCCTTGCACAAGTCATAGTAAACATCAATCAGATATTCTCTTCCGCCGGCACCGATATTGAACGCATTCCCCCCCGCCTCGCCGGATGCCAGGCATGCCTTCAGATTCGCTTCGATCACGTTATCAATATACGTAAAGTCTCTCGACTGCTTTCCGTCGCCGTTAATAGTAGGAGTCTCTCCATTCAAAAGCATACGGATAAACTTGGGTATAACCGCCGCATATGCCCCGTCCGGATCCTGCCTTCTCCCAAAAACATTAAAATAACGCAGACCATAGGTATCCAGTCCATACAATTCTTTATATAATCTGCCGTATTCCTCATCCACTTTCTTCGTCAGGGCGTAAGGCGAAAGCACTTTCCCCTCCGCGCCTTCCTTTTTAGGAAGCTGGGGATGGTCGCCGTATACGGAAGAACTGGAAGCATAAACAAACTTCTTTACCCCGTTCTGCCGGCTCGCCTCCATCATATTAAGCGTACCCCTGATATTGATCTCTTCATACAAAAGAGGCATCTCGATACTTCTCGGCACGCTCCCCCATGCCGCCTGGTTCAATACATAATCTACCCCCTTTGTTGCTTCCAGGCAGGTTTCCAGTTCTCTGATATCACCTTTGATAAAGGTAAACCGGTCCAGCTTGGTAAATGGTTCTATATTTTCATATTTCCCGGTAGAAAGATCATCCAGACACCGTACCGTATAGCCCATGTCCAGCAGGGCCTCGCACAAATTAGAACCGATGAAGCCCGCGCCCCCGGTTATTAAAAATACACTATCCGCATCAAATTTTAAATCTTTATAGCTCATCATCTTCTTTTATGCACAAAATGCATATCTCCTTTCCTTCATTATCTCTTCTTCAAGCTCAAAAGCAATAAAAAATATCCTGTGTAAAAAGGCGCAAAGCCATAGATCATATATCTGGACAGACACATAATGGTCATGGATACGGCACCCACATTAGCCAATATTGCCAAAAGGGAAATCAGCATAACCGGAACTGCCGGATTCTCCTCATCCTTCCGCCAGACAAAAAATACAAGCGCCAAAGCTGACAAATAAATGAAAGCCGCCACCCAGTTGATCACTGGATGAACTACGGCAATGCTGCGAACTGCTCCATAAGAAGCAATCAGAAAATAATTTCCCAGCCACCGGAAAAAGCAGCCGGGCAGTATCCCCCGGATAATTTTCCCCGCCGTTTTATCTGCCATCAGATTTTGGGTGATGTAATCGCTTGTCACCGTTTTATCATAAGTCTGGTAAAATACGTCTTCTATCATTTCGTATTTGATCGTATCGTGCCAAGCTTCAATATGCTCTGTCTTATCACGAAGCGAAGATCCTGCATATTTATAATTGGCCTGTTGTTCTTCGGCCAGATCATACATACGGAAAAAAAACTCTCTGGCTTCCGGATCCCTGATCCGTTCCCCGTCTTCCCGATCTGCCGCATACAAAATATTGGTCAGAGTGTTTACGGTTCCATATGTATTGTTAATAAAACGTCCGTTAAATACAAGATTATAACTTCTTACCGCGAACATGCGCAGAATAAATACGACTGCCACCACAGCAACAACCATCAGCAGACGCAATACTTTCCAGTCCCTGTTCCTTGGCCTCTGCCATGTCCTTCGCCTCCACCTCTTTTTCGGCCATAACACGATCCTGGCCCCCGTCACCACCAGCCAGATCAGAATCGTGACCATCATCTGGGTTCTGGCCAGCGAAACCAAAAATGCAAGAAAAAGGGAACAAACCATCGCCTTCCAGCATTCCCTTTCTTCTCTTTCCGTAAATATTTTACAACATTCCATAAAAAACAGCAGAAATAAAGGCATACAAAGGGCTTCGCTCATAACGGAATTCGTTATAAAAAGATGCAGCGCGGAAAAATAGCTGGTAAGCATATGGGGCGCCAGACAAAGAAGCGTTACCACTGCCTTTCCCATAAAACCCAGTTCAAACCTTTTGCTGGTATATTCCACAAAAAGCCATATGCTCACCGCCGCAAAAATGTTCTGAAACACTCCCATGGCGATCAGCCACCCATTCGGAAAAACCGTTCGAAGGGCAGCTAAAAACAGGGGATATAAAGGTTCCCTGTGAATATGCATTTTTAAATACTGATCCGAATCGTTATACACGCCCGGGCCGAATACAGCGAATATTCCGAGAAAAACTGCCAGAAGCAGTGCAAGGAATACGCCCGATCTTACCCTTTTCGCCATTATAATCTCCAATACAGATAGCCTTCCTGATAATCCTTCTTATCCAACAAACCTTTGATATCCATCAGCACTTTCACCTTATGCGCCGGATCGAAAAACGCCGTAATGTCTTCTTTGGAAAGCTCCAGAAACTGGGAATGGGCCACCGCTATCACTACGGCGTCCATATTCCGTACCTCTTTGATATCATGGAAGTCAATGCCATAAAGCCTCTTCGCCTCGCCGGCATCCGCGGCCGGATCCACCACCACCGGCCGGATCCCGTATTCCCCAAGTTCCTTATAGATATCAATCACTTTCGTATTTCTCGTATCCGGGCAGTTCTCTTTAAAAGTAAATCCTAAAATAGCTACCTTTGCCCCCTTTACCGGAACATCGGTTTTGATCAGGTTCTTTACCAAGCTTTCCGCCACATATCTTCCCATATCGTCATTAATGCGGCGGCCAGAAAGAATAATCTGGGAATGATACCCCAATTCTTCCGCCTTATATGTCAGATAATAGGGATCTACCCCAATGCAATGTCCTCCTACCAGGCCCGGGAAAAATTTCAGGAAATTCCACTTTGTCCCTGCCGCTTCCAGCACTGCCTTCGTATCGATTCCCATTTTATGAAAAATAATGGACAATTCATTCATAAATGCAATGTTAATATCCCGCTGGCTGTTTTCGATCACCTTTGCCGCTTCGGCTACTTTGATGGATTCCGCACGGTAGACTCCGGCCTCCACCACGAGTTCATATACCTTTGCCACCGTATCCAGCGTCTCCTCGTCCATCCCGGACACGATCTTGGTAATCGTCTCCAGCCTGTGTACTTTGTCCCCGGGATTGATCCTTTCCGGCGAATAGCCGATCTTGAAATCCACGCCGCATTTCAGCCCGGATTCCTTCTCCAGAATAGGAACGCAAATATCTTCCGTCACTCCGGGATATACCGTGGATTCGAATACGACAACGGAGCCCTTCGTCAAATTTTGTCCCAACAGACGGCTTGCCCCTTCTACCGGCGACAAATCCGGCGTATGGTCGTCATTCACCGGCGTAGGAACCGCCACAATATGAAATTTCGCCTCTTTCAGTCTGGAAGCGTCTGCGGTAAACTCTACCTTTGTATTCCGTATCACTTCCCCGCCTACTTCATTGGTAGGGTCTACTCCTGCCTTATACAGATCGATTTTCTCTCTGTTCAAATCAAACCCTACCACTTTTACTTTTTTTGCAAAAGCTACTGCAATGGGCATACCTACATATCCCAAACCTACCAGGGAAAGCTTCTCGCTTCCGTCCAACAACTTTTCATATAGATCCATCCCTGTTTCCTCCTTCAAATTAAGACTTCGCTCATATAAGCGTCCACTACGATCTTTCTGTCAAATTCCCGCTCCATTTTTTCTCTGGCCGCCCTTCCCATAGCCGCCCTTTCTTTCCCGGACAATTCCAGGAATTTCTCCATTGCCCGTATCAAATCACCTGCGTCTCCGGGCGTAAATCCAAAACCTGTCTTTCCTTCTTCAAAAGCTTCCCTGCATCCGCTGATATCGGAAGCGATCACAGGTCTTCCCGTGGCTGCCGCCTCTATAAGCGCGTTAGACATCCCTTCGTGAAAAGAGGCTACCACGACTGCATCCGCCTTTGCCAGAAAGGGATGCACCTGCGTATGAAATCCCCACTGGCTGATAATCCCCTTTTCCTCATATTCATTCAACAACTCCTGATAATCCTCATCACAATAACCCAGGATAGCGAACTCCACATCTTCCCTGTGCAGCCGTACCGCCGCTTCCAGGTATTCCAAAATCCCCCGCTCCTTCATCACCCTTCCTACGAAAAGAAAAGTCGTCTTTCCTCCATAGGGATATTCCTCAAAGCAGTGTCGTTCCAGATTCACTCCCGAACCGTTTACCAGCCGTTCCCTCTTTCCGCGTATCCGATAACCGGCAAAAATATCCCTGTTTTCCTTATTTTGGAAAAAAACACACTCCGCCTTTTTTAATCCCATGCGATACATCAGTACGATCATTTTTAGGAATAACCCTTTCCGGTCAAAAGCTCCCCCCAGCCCGGTAATTGTAGCAATATAAGGCGTTCCCGACAGCCGGCAGGCAAACCCTCCGTATACGTTGGGTTTTATCGTATAAGTGACCACAAGATCCGGGCGGATGTCCCTGATCAGCCTCCGGTAAGCCAGAAACAATCCCGCATCCTCTTTTGGATTCACTCCCCGCCTGTTGATGGGCGTGGTAATAATCTCACACCCTTCCTCCTCCAGCTCTTTCACCTTCGTCGTATCGGGAATACTGATGATCACCCTATGCCGTTCCAGCAGCCTTACCAGCAGTTCATTCCTGAAATCATACAAACCGCCGGAAGAATTCGTTAATACAAGTATTGTACCCATTTATCCGATAATCTCCGTATCTTCCATATCTCTTATCATCACTTCACTATATTTCATCATGCAGATTCCTGTCTTGTAGTTGCCAACGGCATCTTCGTTGGCCGCTCCTTCCAAATTGCGCAATACCTGCGCCGGCATATTCACTCCGCACTCATAGGCATGGGGATAACCGCCCCCAAACCGCGGGTTCACTTCCGAAATATAGTATTCGTTCCCTATTTTAAATATATCGATATCTATCATACCGATAAATCCGCATTTCTCCACAAAATCCCGAAGCAGGGCAAAAAGTTCCCCGTCTTTGACGGATACCGACTTATCCGTTTCTCCTGCCCGCATCTTAATTTTCTTTTTCAGAAAAATGGATGTACACCGGCGGGATACCATATCCACATAAACATCCGCGCCGAATTCCGTTCCGTCCATATATTCCTGTATCATCAAATCATCATATAAATCAAATAAAACTTCTATCTCTTTGCGCCCATATACCTTATTAATATTGATACTGGCGCTTCCTTTTACCGGTTTCACAAATACAGGGTAAGAAATATCCCCCTGTTCCACACCGCGGTAAAATTCTTCCTTATCCACATAACACCTTCCCGTCGGTATTTCCATGTCCGTAAGAAGTTGATACATCTTATACTTATCAAAGCAAATTTCCACCAGCTCATAAGGCGATACCACCGGAAATGCACCTATCTCCAGAAAACGTTCCCTTTCCTTTGCCAACAGACTGAGTTCCGGATCAATCAGGGAAAAAACTCCCGTAATCTCTTCCTTTTTGCAAATATCCAGAATCATTTCCACATATCCTGGTTCCGATATGCGCGGCACAAGATAAAATCGGTCGGCCTCATATACCGCAGGAGCCAGATTCGAACAATCCGTAACAATTACCTTCCCCTTTCCCGCCAACTCTTTTTTAAAGTATTGAACCACCTTATTTCTCGTTCCCGCGCTTAAAATCAAAATATTCATGACTTCCGCAGCACCTCCTGTTCCGGTTTCTTCAGACTCCCCGTCTCTTCCAGCCGCTTTTGCCTGATCTTTGCAAAATTGCCTTCTACCGCATTGGTATCCTCCGCCACTTCATCGCTATGGCCAAGTACTGTCTTCACCGTCAGCCACAGTACTTTTACATCCATAGCAAAAGAAAGATTTTTTACATATTCCACATCCTTTTCCATCCGTCTGTCCCAATCGATAAAATTTCTGCCGCTGACCTGAGCCAGCCCCGTCAGCCCCGGCTTTACCTGATGGCGCATTCTTTCCTCTTCCGTATAGTAAGGAAGGTAGGAAACGAGAAGGGGGCGGGGACCGATGATGCTCATATCGCCTTTTAAAATATTCAACAGCTCCGGCAGCTCGTCCAAGCTGGTCGCCCGAAGCAGCTTTCCAAAATGGGGCAGCCTCTGACTGTCCGGCAGTAGCTTCCCTTCCGCGTCTCTCCGATCCGTCATTGTCCGAAACTTGCAAAGCGTAAAAATTTTCTCGTCCTTTCCTGGCCTCTCTTGTTTAAAAAGCACCGGACTTCCCAGTTTACACCGCACCAATACTGCCAATATAAGAAATACCGGGCTTAAAACGATGATTCCTGCCAAAGATAAAATAAAATCCAGTCCTCTTTTCACAAAACGTCTGTACATAGGAACCTCCATGCCGTCTTCCGGCGGCGAGTCAAATTCAGAACAAGACTTAGAACTTCTTTGCGAAGCCACCCTCGCTGCGAGTATTAAAAGTCCTTCTCATACCACAGCCCTCTTACGATACCGATAATCCGCTCCATATCCTCGTCCGTATTTTTAATATCGCTGGGCAGACAAAGCCCTCTGTCAAAAATATCTTCCGCCAGGCTTTTCCCGCCTTCATCCATCGTAATAAAATCAAAGTCCGCAAAAACCGGCTGCAAATGCATCGGTTTCCATATAGGACGCGCCTCTATATTTTCCTTCTCCATAGCGTCCAATATCATATCTTTCGTCACTTTGCTGTCCTCCGCTATCGTCATGCAGGACAGCCAGCAGTTGGCATCTCCTTCGGGATTCAGCGGATTCATCCTGATTTCGCCGATATCGGAAAAAGCTTCCCTGTATTTTTCATAAATGGCCTTCTTAAGCCTTTTATGTTCTTCCAAAAACATGAGCTGCCCCCTCCCGATTCCGGCGGTTATATTGCTCATGCGATAATTATATCCGATTTGGGAATGCTGGTAATGCCTCGCCGGATCTCTTGCCTGAGTAGAGAGAAACCTCGCTTTTTTAATCAGTTCTTCGTCCTCCGATACCAGCATGCCTCCTCCCGAAGTGGTAATAATTTTATTGCCGTTAAAAGAATAAATCCCGAATTTTCCAAAGGTTCCTGTCTGCCTTCCCTTATAGGTGCTGCTTAAAGATTCTGCCGCATCCTCTATCAGCGTCGTCCCGTGTTTCTCACAGATCGCCATAATCTCATCCAGCTTTGCAGGAGTGCCGTATAAATGGACGACAATCACTGCTTTGGGCGAAGGATATTTTTCAAATGCCTTCTCCAGCGCTTCCGGCGACATATTCCACGTACCGGCCTCCGAATCAATAAATACCGGCACAGCTTTTTCATAGACCACCGGATTACAAGTGGCGGAAAAGGTAAGAGTAGGCACAAATACTATATCGCCTTCCTGCACTCCTGCCAGCTTTAAAGCTAAGTGGATCGCCGCCGTCCCCGAACTAAGTGCGGCTCCATGGGAAATCCCGGCATATCCGGCCAGTTCTTTTTCCAGTCCATCCACATTCGGCCCAAGGGGAGCCACCCAATTCGTATCAAACGCTTCTTTTACAAACTCCTGCTCCTTCCCGTGCATCGTAGGGGAGGAAAGATAAATCCTTTTTCTTTCCGTCATTTTATTCATAGCAATGCCTTTCTTCTCCACCTTTGTCCTATATCATCAATGATAATGATATGTCGGTACGATTTCCCTGATCAATGGCCGGATATCCCGGCTTTCATTTTTAGATTCTTCCTTTAAGCGCTTGAGCTGCTGGAAAAACTTCATTTCATCTATTTCAATAGGCTTCCCTACATGAATCAGCTTATTCGCCGTCTCCCTCATTCCCTCTTCATCCATCAGAAGTTCCTCATACAGTTTTTCCCCAGGGCGCAGTCCGGTAAACTCTATTTTAATATCTTCACCCACACGGTAACCGGATAAACGAATCAGGTTTTCCGCCAAATCCAGAATTTTTACTGGTTCTCCCATATCCAATACGAAAATCTCTCCTCCTCTGGCATAAGCTCCTGCCTGCAGCACCAAGGAAACCGCCTCAGGAATCGTCATAAAGTAGCGGATAATATCGGGATGAGTTACGGTTACCGGCCCTCCCGCCACGATTTGTTTCCGAAAAAGAGGAATTACACTGCCGTTGCTTCCAAGCACGTTCCCAAAACGCACGGCCACAAATTCCGTATCGTAATGATTATTAAAAGTCTGGATAATCATCTCGCAGATCCGTTTGCTCGCCCCCATAATGTTCGTAGGATTTACCGCCTTATCCGTGGAAATTAAAACAAACCTTTTCACGCCGTAAAAAGCGGCTGCCTGAGCCGTTTTCCACGTACCGAACACATTATTTTTCACTGCCTCGTTGGGGCTGTCTTCCATCAAAGGCACATGTTTATGGGCGGCCGCATGATAAACGATGTCAGGCTTATATTTTTCAAAAATCCAGTTCATCCGGTTCGTATTACGCACGGAAGCGATCAATACGGTCATTCGCAGATCCGGATATTTCGTTTTTAATTCTTGCTGGATATCGTATACATTATTTTCATAAATATCGAGGATGATCAGATGTTTCGGCCGGTGGCTGGCAATCTGTCTGCACAACTCGCTGCCGATAGAGCCTCCCCCTCCGGTTACGAGTACCGTCTTATTCTGCACATAGCCGAGAATAGAATCCAGATCCACACTGATCGGATCTCTTCCCAGCAAATCCTCTACTTCCACATCTCTTAATTTGCTGACATTGACCTCCCCATTCACCAGTTGGTACATGCCGGGCAGGGAACGCAGTTTACAATTCGTTTCCTTGCATATCTCCAATATCTTGCGCAGTTCAGGCCGGGATATGGATGGCATCGCCACGATAATCTCATCAATGTCATAAATATCGGCGCATTCGATAATCCTGTCCCTTCCTCCGGCCACCTTAATCCCCTGAATGTACCTTCCCCATTTCCCCTTATCGTCGTCAATAATGCAGCGGATCACCATTGTACTGAAATTGCTGTTCACAATTTCTTTAATGATCACGTTAGCAGCTTCCCCCGCACCGATCACCATGACGGAAATGCCGTTTTTCTTATTCTGCTGTTTATGCTTCTGGCTGCGCAGAAAGCGATAGGAAAAACGGCTGACAAACATCATACTGATCAGCACAAACATATAAAGGAAATAATAGCTTTTCGGCACCGGCTGTTCTGATACCTTAAAGAACTGGAGCCCTACGCTGTTCAGTAACGCCGATATCGCACAGGATACCACCAAATTCTGCAGTTCTGTTTCTCCCGCGAAAGCCCACAGGCTATGATAAAGCCTGAAGATATAAAAGATCAGCAAAGTCAGTAGAATATTCACCGGTAAAAATCGATTGATCGGTGTCAGGAAATGCTCCGGCACCGTATCCAGATGAAACTCATAGCGGATCAACACTGCTATATAACTGGAGAAGATCACACTGATAATATCATAAATAATCAGATACGTTCTTCTGTAAAATAACTTCGCATTAAAAGGTTTCTTATCTTTTTTCATTTGCTTTATCCTTTTTTTCTCCCATATCAAAAAGCAAAGGCGCCAATACAAGCATCAGCGTAAATCCTGCCGGATGGCAAAGATGGAAGATCCATTCCACCAGACCGGCCATGGCAAACGCAGCAATAGCTGCTGCTGGCAATGCCGCGCAAGGGATCCTGTCCCTTCTTTTCTTATAGAAAATACATCCCTGTACAAAGGATGCCGCCCCTACAAGAAGGAACATGGCTCCTACAACGATCCCATGGTCATAAGCCACCTGCAAATATATATTGTGGGCATGCACGGCCAGTTCGCCGTCCGGCAGTACCGCACCCATTTCATCATGCCCCTCCAGATTCAGCGCCCCGATATACGCCCGGAAAATATCCATCCTTCCGTTTGCATATTCTTCCGTTTTCTCATAGACGCTCATATCCTCTATCGTTTCTTCTTCCGGTTCTTTTTCTTCTTCGGGCTTGCTGCTCTTCGCTTCCGCTTCCCGTCTGGCGGCTTCCTCTTCTTCCGCCTGACGTTCCTCCTCTGTCTTGGTGCCGATAATATTCAACTCACGGCCAGACGATCTTTCTCCTCCCGAAGCCGTATCTTCCCCAGCTGCGCCCTCCATGCCTTCCGCCGTCTCGGCGCTGTCCTCCTCATATAACTCGTCGATGCTGCCTTCCCAGACAACCTCTCCCTTGTTATTATAACGTTTTGCCCTGTATTTCTGGTACTCTTCGCTTCTCTCATAAGATGAGGAACCTTTTTCCGGTATACCGAATATTTTGTTGTTAAATACCTCTGCGAATCGTTCTATCGTAATATAATACATGGAATCCCACTCATCGCCTCTGGTAATAGCATCCGGGAATACTTCCACTTCATATTTAAAAATATTGCCGTACAGCGCAGGAACCACTCTCTGTGCCGTGAATATCCAGGGAAAACACCATACAATACCGCAGACCATCATTCCAACCAGCATAACGATGTGTTTTAATTTCTCGGCTCTGGCATCCATAGCAAGAAAAATAAGTGTCACCACACCCATAACTGCAACCGCAAGAAATCCGGTTCTGGAAGCAGTAAACAACATATACGTACCCGACATGCCGAATAAAAGAAGTTCTTTCCAGATGCACCTAAGGGCCTCCATTCCTTTCGGCCTGTCCGCCTTCTCCACACAAAAACACTCTTTATAGCGATCCGTCAATCGAATCAATGCCGCGCACATAATAAATGTCATATATACGGCCGTTACCGTTACCGTATGGAAAATAAACGGAAATCTCGGATAGACCCATGACAGGAAAGGTCTTCTTGCAAAAGAAAACATCATTGCAACTACAAAATTCAATAAAAGTCCGTTACATATATTTTGCAGCAAATACGCCTTTTTATCCCAAAGGGCATAGCGGATATAGAACAGGGTAAATGCCGCCGCCAAAGTTACCGTCCACCATCTGGTATTCCGAAATACGATAATCAGGACAAAAAACAGAGCCAAAACAGCACCATACCACCAGGAAATGGCTGTTATCTTCTTTTTTTCCAAAAATATCCTGACCAGCTGTGCCAAAATATTTACCAAAAGAAAACCTGACAAAACTACTGCCGCGATGCCCCATCTTAAGATTCGCAGATCCCATTCATCCATGGCCAGATAATCCACATAAATGCTCCTGTACCAAAGCGTAATCCCCAGGGCGGCTAAAGCGTACACAATCGTCAGCTTATTGAATATCTCCTTTTTTTCGCACATGACAATAGCGGCCAAAGCCAGAAAAACAATAAACTGGCGCTCCGCCACTCTGTGATGAATATCGTAAAGGCCGTTCATATAATTGCAGCAAGCCCATACTCCAGCCGCAATAAAAATCGTCTGGAGTATATTCTGCCAGCGGGACGCAAATTTTTTAACGAACGGTATATAAGACTGCCTGTCCCTCTTTACATTAATTATATAAAATAAAACGCTGAAACCGAACAGAATTCCGACCGTATAAAATATATTATCCATCAGTTTCCCGCTAAAAAATCTTCGTATACTGATATTCCAGACGGCATAAGCAAGCGCAGCCCCCGCCAGACAATTAGCCGCAAACCGCAACGCCTTTTCCACCGTAATCAGCTTGTCTTTTCCGATCGTCCGGTAATATACCTCCACCGCTCCGGTGAGAAGGATAGCCGCCGCAAGCAGAATGGCATCGTATAAAAATACCTTTTCTTTACGCAAAGGCACTGTATAATTGTATTCTCCTATAATATTATAGCCTTCCAGTTCATCATAATTATAGATCAGTCTGCTGACATAAGGCGTTCCCGCATTCTCCGTCTCCTCCAGCCCGAACCACACCCGGCTCCCGTTCATTCCCTGAAGGAAAAAGTAATAGTCCCTACCTACCTCCACTTCTTCATTAATGTATACGGTGCAGAAACCAGGAATATCGCAAAACCTCATATCGATCTTTTCCTCAAACATGATTTCCATGTCCGAGTCCAGCATACGAAATATGAACGAATCCACCCGCTCATCCCTGTTCCATCCATTTTCAAAATCCACTACATAAAGATTGATGGTGCCCAGATGATCGTATTGGGCAATAAAACGCTGTAGCATATAGTCTTCGCATATGCTGTCTGAAGATCCCGCCAAAATCTGATTGCTCGCCGACGGAATATTCTCTTTCCACATACGCAGCGGAAATATAGTAAACATTACGAACAGTGCCGCTAAAATAATAAAACTCTGCACTGCCCGGCTTTTTTTCACAACTTTATACATTCGAAACCTCCACGCTGTACATCACAATCTTACAGCGTTTTTCTTACTTTTCCTTCTGATACTTGGGTAAGTATAGCACAGTTGCCAAAAGTTTACAAGAACGTTACTGTTTTGGCCTGCAGTAACAGCTTCAGCAACTGCTGTCGTCACGCCTTTGGCATTGGCCAAAGCATTGCCCAAGGCAGGGCAAACCACAGAATCAGCACATATCTTGGCAGACAGGTTGGACCCAGTATTGCCGTCAGCCACACTAAAAATATCATAATAAAAGGCAGCAGTCTCCCATAATCCTTTCTGTAAAAAGCATACCCCGCCAAAAAAGCAAATATCCAAAAAAGAAAACCGGGAGAAAACAACATGGAAACCAGCGGCATCCTCTGCTGAGTAATTTCCAGAGACATCTTTCGATACCATTCATTCAATATGGGAATTTTGCTTTCCCTTGTTCCTGGCTGTTCCACCTCATAACCGAAAAAAGAACTGTCTTCATAAGTAAAAGTAAACACGCTATTTCCTCTGTATACATCGATTACCGTATCCGGATACCAGAACCCGTAAGAAGTCATAAACCAGGCATTCAAATAAGTAAATGGATGCCGCATCCCCATTTTCAGCCAAAGCTTTCCGTATTTTGCCGGATCTGCGGCAAACGCATCGTTCCGAAACCCTATCTTCACTCCGTCGGACACCTTGGGCACATAACGCGCCAAAGCCTCTTCTGGCAGTATTTCATAAAGCGTTTCCAACTCTTCTTCACCCAGGCTTTCCTTATCATATCGGTAAGTCCTCGCCAACTGTTGTATGGGTACGGTAAGCATTTCCTGATTTTCCGAATCCTCCGCAGACAAAACAGCGGCCAAACCCACAGATATAAGAAAATAAGCAGCAAAAATACCGCCCAGGCAAATCACCAGCTTCTTCCGGCATCCTTTCATGAAAACCAACAGCAAAGGCACCATAGCCAAAAAAGCATATGCTCCGTTGTGCCGGAAACACATCATCAACCATGCGCTAAAGCAAAAAAACAGCGGCCTTTTCCATCCCTCAAAAAATTTTTCCTTTTTCCGCGCCATTTCATCCAAAGCAATCAGCAAAAGAAGCAACGCCCCGGTAAAAATCCCATCTTTGGATGAACACAACGTAAACATGACGATCACCGGAAAAAATCCAAAATAAACCGCTGCCGCCGCCCTGGCCCAAAGTCTGATTCCCCGCTTTCTCATATAAGAGATCATAAACGTAAATATGCCCGCCATCAATCCCATCTGGAGAAGCGTGTAAACCGCGATGCCCGCATTATAAGACCCGCACAGTTTATTGACCGCCGATATCACCCCTCCCAGCAGCAATACATGCGGCAAAGGATGGTGCGTCGTAAAATTCCTTGTCTGTACCTGAACGAATTCATCTTGTGCGTCGTATACAAAAAATCCAGGATACACGGCAAGAAACACGGGAAGCCAGCATATCATCAAAAAAAGGAACACTATCACCGCCCGTTTTCTCCCGGGCAGCCTCTCCCATTTTTCTGTCCATCCCCATATCAATAATTCCGGTTTCCGGGGACTTCCCGGCCGTTCTTCACTCCCTCCCTTATGCGCCGCCAGGGCGGCTGACTTTCTGTACATTTCCAGCATTTCCCACCCCTTACATGTCCAAAGGGAAAAAATTACAGCCCAGACCACCGCCGAAACCCACATCATCCCGTCGCCGAAATCCACATTTTCTGCCTGTTCCAATGATACGCCGAAAGCCAGGCAAAAAGAAAAAGCCCCCCCTAACAATACCGCCGCTGTTTTTTCACGCCTGTCCCGTTTTTCATTTCCATCCGCTGCCCTGTCTGTCAAAAACCATATGACAGCCCAAATAAAAACACCAAACCAACTATTGCTGACCGCAAGAACGTTTCCTTTTAGATTCAGTATATAGGGCAGACAAAAGGTACCAAGAAACGCCAGCGCTGCACCTGATAATTTGCTTATCTTTTCATTATATTTCTTCATTGACCGTTTCCCTAATCACAAACTGAGGTGAACTGTTCATAGAAATATACATTCTTCCCACATATTCCCCTACCAGCCCAAGCATTACCATCATCATTCCGCCCATAAACACGACCGCCGCCATCAGGGAACTAAATCCCATGGGTACGTTAGGATTTACCAGTTTTTTTACCACGGTATATATCCCATATAAAAACCCTCCTGCCGAGCAAACAATGCCCAAAGCCGTAGCGAGCCGCAGCGGCTTTACACTGAACGCCGTAAATCCGTTAAACCACAGACCGATCAGCTTGCCCAAAGTATACCCGGAAGTTCCTATCTCTCTCTCCCTGTGACAGACTGTCACATTGCTGATACTTTTTGTCGTCCGAAGCACCAGGCCAATCACATAGGGATAAGCATTGGTATACTTTTTCATTTCTTCCACCACAAACCGTTTTGCGGCAAAGTAGCTGGAAACATACAATTCTCTCGGTTTCCCCAGCATAATATGAGCCATTTCCTCATTGACCCAGCTTCCGAAATTACGGAACAGGGAATGCTTCTTATGCTCATATTTCGCATATACCACATCGGATCCCTTTTCAATCTCCTCCAACAGCTTGCCCGCCTCGTCCGCCGGCGTCTGCCCATCATCATCCAGGCAAATAACCACATCTCCCCTTACCTGATGAAAACCTGCCATCAGAGCCGCATGCTGCCCAAAATTGCGGGCCAGATTCACTCCCTTGATCCTTTTGTCTTCCTGGCAAAACTTACGAATTACGGAAAATGTATCGTCCGGCGAACAATCGTTTACCAAAATAATTTCATAACTATATTCCCTCCCCTGCTTCCGTAAATCCTCCATTGTCCTGCCGATTTCCTCTATCACTTTAGGAAGTGTCAGCTCGGAACGATAACAGGGAATGACAAAACTGACTGATTTTTTCTTTTTCAGAGACATTAGCAGCATATCCTTCCTTTCCCCATCGGAACATTCGACATCTTTCAATATCTTTTCTTCCCGAAACCCGGCTTTTTCATAGCTTCTGACCGCCGTCCCATTATCCGTAAACACACGAAGAATCAACCTTTCTAAACCCATCTTCGAAAACGCATACTCTACAGCCAGCCGGGCCGCTTCCGTGCCGTATCCCTTCCCCAAGGCATCGTCCTCTCCCAGAAAAATTCCATATTCCGCCTCTTTTTTCTCTCTGTCGATATCCCTGAAATACACGCTCCCCACCGGGCGAATCCCTTCTTTCTCACAGATCATAAACTGGACGGCCTTTCCGGTATCAATCATCGTCTCGATCCAGCGGCAATGACCTCTGGTAGTAAACGTTTCCCGGTAAATAAAACGGCTTCTTACCCTTTCGCTGTTCCGCCATTTTACGATTCGCTCCGTATCCCCATACTCCATCGGCCTCAAAATAATCCGATGACCTTCTATTCTAATTATCTGCTCCAACATCCTGCCTTTCCTCCGCTTTTATCCGGTATACGCCGATCACGTTCTCTATCGTGTCCACCAGTTCCGCCTTCACATCGCCTCCCTGTTCCTGAAAATAAGCAGCAATGCTATCCGCTCCCTTTTCCAGTTCCGCCATCACATATATATGATTTCCCTCCAATAATCCTTCCCGCATGGATTTTATCCCGAACTGTTCCAGTTTCTTCTTTTGTGAAGGACTTTTCACCAGCCAGCCTCCCATCAGATCGTAATTCGCCAGCCCGTTATCCACTCCCACAAACATTTTTTCCGAGTACGGAGTTCCGGCATAGGGCTCCGATGGATATGACACCGCAGAATACACATCCTGAAAATAGAAGCAGTCCTTATGATTCCTTCCGTATTCCTTCATCCCCTCGTAAACTGCATTGGCTTTCTCCCGGTTTCTGAACTCACTGTCAACGGCATTGATTCCTTCCGGAAGCGCAAGCATTACAGTCAATGTTAGTATAACGGGAAAGAGAATAAAGTAACCCGTACCGAACAGCCTTGGCCAAAGTACCCCGGCCGACCTTTCTTTCCTTTTCCCCTCCGTTTTTCTTCCTCCGCTTTCCGTCAGAAGCATTCCCATTAAAATGCTAAATTCCATCAAATATAAGGAATGGGTGATTCTCACCGGCTCCCTTCCCCTTACCAGTATGAACATCCAAAGGGCTGTTCTAACCGCCGCCAATAAGCCAAGGCAAAGGGCATTCTTTCCTATATGGGCCGCCGCTTTTCTTCCCATACCTTTGCTTTTTTCCAATCCCGCCAGAAAAACGGCTCCATATCCCAGAATCACCATATAATTCCATGGATAATCGTCAGGTATGGCGGAATCCGCCTCTTCTCTGTGGAAAATACGATACCGGTACCATCCCAAGCTTTTTTTCAAAAGTTCCGGGAAGTCTTCGGAAGATCTCCTGATCCTGTCCTGGTACCGTACTACCGCATCCAAAACCCCCGCATCCAAATTGTCGTCCAGACCAAAATTGTACTGGTCCAGCAGCATATCCTTCGCTTTCTCCGTCATCCCCAGATCTTCATATAGCGCCTCGTTTCCTTCATAAGAGGGAATCCCCTGAAAGTCATACAGTTCTGTCCTGCTGTTAAAAAAATCCACATAGGATCTCCACTCGCCGCCAAAGGCAGCTCTGTTTGCCGCCCAGGAAACTGCCGCCCCTGCAAGCACTGCACCAAGAACGGCAAAGTACTTTTTATAGTTTATTTTTGTAAAGATCTTCTCTTCCGTCGACCATCGGTACACTCCTGCCACACAAAGAAGAGGAAAAAGCAGTTCCATCATTTCCGTCCTCAGTTGGAAAGATAAAACTGCCAAAAGAACCGACGGTATATTCCGCCGGATAAATTCAATAGCTGTTCCCTCTTTCCGTGAACTCACTTTCCCGTCAGCCGAAACCTCATCCGAGGTCAGGAACAAAAAAGCTGCCGCTGCCGAAAGCAGCGCGGAAGTCACCGTGTACTGCACGAAAACCAGATGTTCCAGAAACAGTCCGCCGATTATCACTCCTTCCGCTGCCGCCAAAAGAATTTTTTTCCATGTCTCCCTGCAAAAACATAGGCTCCTCTTTGCCATGAGCCACAGACAGCCGTACTGGCACAGGCACAAAAAGAATCCATACACCGGCATTCCGGGAAATACCCGATATGCCAGGCTGACTGCCAAGCTCAAAGGATATAGCACCTGTATGTTATGCCCCTCCGGCTCTCCGGTGTATGCTCCGGCCATCAAATCCTTGATCAGCACATCATCGTTCAGATCATAATAATGATCATAACGAGCGCTCACAAACAATAACAGCCCCGCCAGTAGTATTGCAGCCAATATAAAGTTCTCATGTTTTTTATAAAAACTCTTAAGCTCCATAGAATTCCTTTACTTTATCGCTGATATACACGGTCTCTTCTTCCGTCAGCTTATAGAACATAGGCAGCCTTAATATTCTCTCGCTCTCCTTCGTCGTATACTTATCTTCCCCGCAAAACCGCCCGAACTTGATACCTGCCGGAGCCGTATGGAGGGGAACATAATGGAATACTGCCAGTATCCCGTTTTCTTTCAAAAAACTGATCAGTGCAGTCCTCTCCTCCAAATTCTTTGTCTTTATATAGAACATATGCCCATTATGAACACATCCCTCAGGAACAAAAGGCAGTTCTATTCTTCCCGCCTCTTCCAAAGGCTTCAGTTTTTCATAATATTCCTTCCATCTCGCCAAACGGACATCGTTGATTTCACCTGCAATTTCCAGCTGGGCATACAAATAAGCGGCATTCATGTCGCTAGGCAGATAAGAGGAACCATAATTCATCCAACGGTACTTGTCCACCTGTCCCCGAAAATATTTGCTCCTGTCGGTGCCTTTCTCCCTGAGAATCTCCGCCTTTTCCACATATCCCGCATCCCTTATCAGCAAGGCGCCTCCTTCTCCCATACTATAATTTTTCGTTTCATGAAAGCTAAAGCAACCGAAATCCCCTATCGTTCCCAATGCCTTTCCCTTATAAGAAGCCATCATACCCTGTGCCGCGTCTTCCACCACCAAAAGCCCGTATTTTTTGGCAATCTCCATGATCTTATCCATTTCGCAGCTTACACCGGCATAATGTACCACCGCAATCGCTTTTGTCCTGTCGGTAATCGCTGCTTCTATCAGGTTTTCGTCAATATTCATCGTATCGGGCCGGATGTCTACAAAAACAATCTTCGCCCCCCGCAGCACAAAAGCATCCGCCGTAGAAACAAAGGTATAAGAAGGCATAATCACCTCATCCCCGGTTTCAATATTCGCCAGCAGCGCAGCCATCTCCAGGGCATGCGTACAAGAAGTGGTCAGAAGGCATTTTTCTGTTCCCGTTTTTTCTTCTATCCACCGGCTGCACTTCATGGTGAACGCACCGTCGCCGCAGATTTTCTCATTTTCCACCGCCTGTCTGATATATTCTATCTCTTTTCCCGTATACGGCGGTACGTTAAAATTAATCATATCCTTCCTCCCATCCTAAAGTAACCGATATACTTTATAACAGCTGTTTTCATATATACACGTATAATGATATTCCGCAATATAGTCCAGAATCAAATCCGTTTTCTCCCCTTCCACTATATCCCTCCCAGGTTCATTATGCAAGATAATATCAGGATTCCATTCCAACTCTTTCAGCGCTCTATCCAATTCCCCATAACTATTGCTGGGAATCTCCGGCCATGTGGTAAAAATGGCTGAAGGCGTGTCCAAAATATAACTCAGCCCCGGAGCATCCCCCCAGAACAGAAGAGGTGCCTCCCCCACGCCGTTCTTTTGGCAAAAATCGATCAATCCCGTAAGACTTTCCGCATTTTCCTCCGTGGTATACATTCCTTTCAGCACCGGACTGTTATCCACCGTATACAGACGTTCTTCTCCGTAAATTCCATCCCTGAATACATAATTGCATCCAAACCCGATCCCCTGAACCAATGTCATAAAAAGAATCAGACCTGCAAAAGTCTGCCAGGGGAAATGAATACTCTTATTTCCCGTTTTTTTCCATAGGAGCCAGCACATCCACCAAGTATAAGGAGCAAGCAAAAACATATTGTTCATATTCTGATACGTATAATTATTGCTTCCCAACGGCGTAACCAACAAAATAACAAGAACCGCTGCCGACAAAATTCGTTCCTTCCGTCCTCCGGAAACCAATCCGCCCAGCCCCGCCATACAACATATCAACGTTAAAATCAAAAACAACATCATCCATTGGAAAACGCATCCCTCGTTATAATAACGGAGAGAAAACATTCCCCTCCCCAGATAAAAACGAAGCAGCACAAGGATACCGGCACAGTAAAGAATCTTTTTCGCTTTCTCATACCTGCCCTTGCCAACCAGAAACATCACAAACCCCGCCGCCATGCAAGGCACCATATATACCATCCATCGCCCCCCTGCCGCATAAGCGGAGACCGTAGCGGATATCATCCCGGCCAATGTATAATCCGAAGCTTCCCCGGTCATTCCGAATAGGCTTTCTATCATTCCTGTAAAAGCGCCTCCCCCATATTTCAACACAATAACAAGAAGCACGCTTCCCACCCCCGCCAGATATCCGGCCAGGCACAGCCCCGTCTGTCTTGCTACTGCCACCCCTTTTTCATGTTTCAGCCATCCGGCATACCAAACTACCACAATAAGCGCCGCCTCCACCAGATTAGGAAACCGCACCATAACATTCAGCCCCAGGCAAATACCTGCCCCCAAAAACCAAATATCTTTCTCTTCCAAAAGGGCCTTGCACAAAAAGACAGCCCCCGCCGCAAAGAAAAAATATGTCAGATAATTATAAAGAATCGTCGTCGGACACCAGCACAGGCTGAGCGCCGTCACCTCCCCCAAAAATACGAGCCAAAAAGGCATCCACCGGGACAGGGCATAATAGCAGATCATCGCAATCGCCGATACCAACAATCCAGTATAAAAATTCATTCCCAGCAATGTATTCCCCATGGGCAGTTTCAATAAAAATGCTCCTGCTACATTAGCCAGGTAAGTAGCCAGTACCCAGGTAATATCCATTTCTCCCATAAAGCGATAATATCCCAGGGAATACGTCGTATCCGAAACGTCAATTCCATGATGGATGAGAAGCAGGGGATAAATAAGCAGAGTCACCGGGAATATAACTCTTTCCGCAATTCGCTTTCCCTTATGCAATTTTCTTTCCATTGCCACATCCATTCCCATTGCCGCAAACTCCCTTTACCGGAATTCCCCGTCTACTCCGCGTATCCATGCCGATAATTTCCCTTTTTCTGAATATCTGCCGATAAACCGGAAGATATTCAACCGTATGGCATCGATAAAGCTTCCTGCCGCATAAACCACAAATACCGATACCAGCAGCCGGACTACAAATCCCAAAACACCTGTCTGCGCTGCCGGCCCTGTAAATTCCTCTATCCATCCTACCCATTCATTCCGTATATCGATATGTTCATGGAACAGATACACGCCAAAAGTAAGAGGGGATAGTTTACAAATCAGTTCCGAAACCTTTCCTTTTGGAATCCTCACATAGCGGAATGCCATAAACAGTCCCGCCGCCCCCAGAAGACACAAAATAAAATTATAGTGATAAGGAACTTCCATATAATAAGCAAACTGTCCGGTTTTCGCATTTATCATATATAAGCCCGCCCCCATAGCAAAGATCAGCAGACAGCAGCCAATGTACAGCCTCCATGCTCTTTTTGCATCCCGGATAAACGGACATCCATAGAGCCTGATGTATGCTGCCAGAAGATATACGCACAAAAACCAACCGAAATCATAGCCGAACCGATCCATAGCAAACCGTATGGGGACAACGCTTTTCAATCCGCAAAATAAAAGGAGCAGTCCTCCAATCGTTATCCGCATCTGTTTCCTGCTCATCGCTTTTACCGCTGCATTCAATACCGGAGTAAATAAATACAAATATACGTAAGACGCCGCAAACCAATAATGCTCTGACTGTAACGGAAACAGGTACTGCTGCAGTCTGTAAATCCCGCTCTCCCCGCCTCCCACCGCCAAGCCGGAGCCCATCATAATCAGAGGTATCATAACCGCATAGAAAAGCACCTGGCACACCAGCGTCACAATCCTCTTTACCTTAAATCCGGCTTCCACCAGAAAATATCCGCTGATCATTACATATACATTAACAGCCACGATACAGAAAGATTCCACCAGCATTCCGAGGAATCTGGCACCCCCGCCTTCTCCTCCCGCCGTAAGAAGCATCCCCGTATGGTTCAAATAATGAAGCGTAACAACCATGAACATCGCTATGATGCGTAACAGCTCATAATTTGCCTGCCGCCCTTCCCGCTCTGTTTCTCTCCCCATATTCTCCTCATTTCTTCCCTTCATCCGCTTTCTTGAATACAAAAAGTTTGCTGAATATATAATTGGAAATAATAACTACCACATTACATACAAACTTAGCAATCATATGATGGACGCCCATCTGTTTTACCATAACAATCATAATCACCTGTTCCAGAATCCCCGTAGCGATCCTCGCTCCTACAAAAGCACAAAACTCTTTCCAGATTCCCTTTTTGTCCTTTATCTCGCTTTTAAATACAAACGTCCGGTTCGTCCAGTAGGCGAACAATACTGCCACTACCCACGCAAAAGCCGTAGCAACAGATACCAGAAGCGCCTGTTCATTGTCCGCGCCCAGCACCCATGCGGCCAAAGCGTAAGCGGCCATATTTACGAGAAACGCCAGTACCCCAAAAAACAAATAGTTTACCGTCTCCTCATACTTTTTATATATGCTCCATACAAACTTTATCATTCCCTGTTTTTCCTTTCCCATTTGTATACAGACTCGGCGTACAACCTCTCCGCGAACCATTCTGCCATCGTCAGCGAACCTTTGTGACGCTGCCTTCTTCCACCCGGTATACGATATCGCATTTTTCGATCGTCTGCAATCTGTGGGCAATGATAATTAATGTTTTGCGTCCATGCAGATGATTAATCGATTCCATAATTGCCGCCTCCGTATCGTTATCCAACGCCGAAGTCGCCTCATCCAGCACAAGTACTTCCGGGTCTTCAAACAACGCCCTGGCGATACCGATCCTCTGCCGCTGCCCGCCGGACAAACGTATTCCCCGTTCTCCGATGCCTGTATCCAGCCCCTCCGGCAGTCCCCGCACAAACTCGTCCAACTGTGCTTCCTTTAAAGCCATCCACACCTTTTCATCGTCAATATCTTCATCCGCACAACCAAAAGCAACATTTTTTCTTATGGTGGAATCAATCATAAAGATTGTCTGGGGAATATAACCGATATTTTTCAGCCAGGATTCGTAGTGTTCTCTCACTTCCACGCCGTCCGCCAGTATTTCGCCGGACTGCAGCCTTAAGAGCCCCAGCATAATATCCACTGCCGTCGTTTTTCCCGCACCGGAAGTTCCGACGATGCCTACCGATTTTCCTACCGGTATCTGCATAGTCGCCCTGTCGAAAATCAATACATCCGAATTCGGGTATTTGTAAGTGATTCCCTTTAAAAGAATCTCCTTCTTAACGGGAAGCTTCTCCACATCCTTTTTCTTCCGGTAAGCCTCCTCATCGTAATTCACGCTTTCATCCCTTATTTCTTCCTGTAAATTATCCGTAACCCCCATAAAGAATGGTTCGAAATAGGCGATGGATGTCAAATAATTATTAATGCGGTTTGCGCTCGGAATCAAACGCATCGCCGCCACTGCCAGCGTCGTCAGCTGGGGCATGATTTCCGTCACAGGCGTTCCATTCGCGATCCTGAGCATCATATACAGAATCATCCCCGCAATAGCCACTGTCTCGATCAAAAGCCTGGGAGTCGCATTATAGAGATTGTACCGCTGTACCGCATTCACATATCCCGCGCCGCATTTACAATATTCGTTAATAAAATAGCTTTCCTTATTCGCCACTTTTATTTCTTTGATGCCCATTACCGACTGGTCGATCCACTTATACAAACCGCTGTAAAAATCCTGGTTTTCCTCTCCCGCCTTCCTCATAATAGGTTTCAAAATCCATTTGATAATCACCAGCACCACAATCAGCAGCGCCGCCACAGTTCCCGTCATAACCACATCCATCGTCAGGCAGTAAACCGTCAAAAATACAAATACGATCATCTCACTGACAAGCTGCAAAAGATTCAGAATAAGCCCGTACATATTATTGACATCGGAAGTAATACTCCTCTGGATCACGGAAGTATCCGCATTCAGATAATACTCGTACGGCCTTTGCATAAAATTGATCATCATTCTTCGGGATGTAGCGAACTGGTTGCTGTATACAAATTTAAACTGAAGCTTGTTCTGGAAAAAAAGATAAGCGTTCTTCAACGCAAATACCGCTACAAGAGCTCCCATAATAAACATAGTGAACTCTGCCATATCTTCCATATGAAGCGCCCCGTATACTCCGGCCAGCGTTTTACTGTTTTCCAATATATCGGGATCCGTAATGATCCCCGCCGCCTGGTAAACAAGACCGACGCCCAGCAACTCCAGCGCCGCACCGATCAGCATAAAAAAAACGAGAAGGAGCATCGTCCTCTTTTGTTTGTTATCCAATAAAATATCCAGTTTTTTTAGAATTTTTTTCACGGATTTTTACCTCTGTCTGTTTTCTTTTCCGCATTCCCCCGCATTTTGCGGCGGATTTTAGAACAGCAAAATATTCTTATATTCTATCACAGGGGGATAATGTTGGCAATGATGTGAAGTAATTTGCATGGAAATCAATTTGTTTTAAGCCTTGCGTTACCTTTTCCCCTGTAATATAATAGTAAAGTATTGTTTTAATATATCGTCAAACCGAGCCTCATCATATGGAAATAAGGAGTGCCACATGGAAAAAATAAAAAATTTCATTGCAATATCCAAGATGCGATGTTCCGAATATTATAAACACCTTATTGTTCTATTTCTTATTTACTTATTAGCTTTTTCCGCATTGATGAGAGCTAACTATACTTACGCCGATGATATTGGAAGAACATTCGACGGATACCACGGCTGGCTAGACTGGAGCCGCTGGACTACGCAAATCCTCGCTACATTTATACACGCGGAATGGCATTTGACCGACATATCACCGTTTCCCCAAATCCTTGCATGTTTTATCATGGCAGTTGCAGGAATTATTGTGTTAATTTCATTTAAAGAAGAACGGGAAATCGATATATGGAATATTTCAGCCATTTCGATAACTGCTCTCGCACCATATTTTTTAGGAAGCATTTCTTATAAATTTGATTCCCCCTATATGGCGCTTTCCTTTTTGGCAAGCGTTCTCCCATTTCTTGCCAAAAAATTATCTGCCAAAATATATGCTCTCACTTCCATTTTCTGTCTTTTAGTCATGTGTACTTCTTATCAGGCATATTCCGGAGTGTATCCCATGATCGCCCTTCTTCTGACTATGCAAGACCTTAAAGCCGGAACCAGATTCAAAGAAAGTATAAACTTTCTCATAACCTCGGCCATTTGTTATTTAGTATCTCTTTGCGTGTTCTGGTTATTTTTAATGCGGGATAATGGTGTATCCGTTTTGTCCCTTTCACATTTTTTCCCTGATACTTTCAGGAGATATTTGAATTATTATAAAACGATATCCTCTGATTTCACGTGGCTGTGGAAAGCGTTGATAGTAGCAATCGTTTTTTTGTTTCTGTATTCCTTCTGCCATACGGCAAAAATTCAAAAAGTTCTCGCTTTATTATTAGGAATAGCTGTCATATTTATTAACAGTATCCTTTGTTTTGGCGCATACCTGTTTATCAGCCGGGAGGCTTTTGACGCAAGAGCAATGAATGGTTTCAATATTTTTCTTGCATTATTGGCTGTTTTCATTTCATTCCATGTGCATAGCTATATCCCCCGGCTTGTTTACTCTGCTTTAACATGGTGTTTCTTTGTATTTTCATTGACTTACGGTAACGCGCTTGCACAGGAACAAATTTATATTGATTACAGAGTGCAGTTAGCAGTCCATGATTTGAACGACCTGGATATTATGCAGACACAGAAAACCAAAAACTTTTATGTAGAGGGAAGCATTGGCATGGCGCCCGTCAATGAAAATATGGCAAAAGTTTATCCGATATTAAAACGTACCATTTATAATGGTTTCAATGTAGGCAATCTTGGACAATATTATATTTGCAATTACATGAATATACCCAATATCCAATCCGGCTCAGATGATCATATGGTGTCGGATCTTCCGGTGTTGAAAGATACGATGTTGCATACGATCACCGGGGATGAAAATAATATCGTCCTTACGTTTAAGTGATATCATGCCATGCAATACTTATAATACCATAAAAAGTGTCCCCGCCCCAATTAAAAGACATCCAACTGCTGACTTCACCGTAAACTGTTCATGTAAAAATACAAAGCCCTGTAATAGCATAGCCATGACGCTCCCGTAGCCAGCCCGGAAAGAATCAGGAATATCCAGCTTTTACAGCTTATGGAAGAAATACCGTTTCCCGTATGCGTCAGAAAAACCACTCCCCACGCCATGATGACTACCACTATCGTTCGGATGGCCGTAGCAAGATTAGAATTCACCCCGTCAATTCCTATTTTCGCCAAAATCGAAGTCAATGCTGCAAAAACAGCGGATAATATAGCAAATATAGCCCACAATTCTGTTTCCTCCTCCCTCTGCATTTATATGCCTATATCTCCCTATCACTGTTGCAGGAGGCGCCTTCCGCCCTCAAATCATCTCATTCTGCCTATGCTTCTCCGGTTCCTCATACCTATCCATGAAATCTTCCCCCAAATATACGATCTCCTCCGCAAATTGGATCGCATGTACCACTGTAAACACGGAAATCACCCTGCGGAACTTCAGCCCCGGAATATAATTCAGCACTTCCATCGGAAATTTTCCGTCCAATACGATATATTCGGGAAACACTTTTCTGTAGTCCAATATATCCCTGGGATGGGGCTTGATCAGAACCACCGGCTCTTCTCCGTCTATTTTCCCATATATTTCGATGCAATCCCTGAAAATACGCTCTCTTACGTCCAGCTCACAAAGCGGTTCCGTCAGAAGCAGTATCTGGTTCCGTCCGCCGCCTTCATGAATCTTTTCCAGAATTTCATCCATATCCTCAATAAAAAGGCGTACTAATATATCCTTTCCTTCTGCGTCCAGCCCCTCCGTCAGTTCTTTTCTCGGTTTTTCGATATACTTCGGACAGGGATAGGGCAGCACCGACAAATCGTTTACTTCCATATCCAGGCAATATTTTGCCCATCCGTTTTGAATAAAAATCAGATTTCTTGCCGCAAGAAAAGCTTTCAGGCCAAAATGCCCCCGGTTATCGTACCTTGCCGTATCATACGTGGCCAGACAATCCAGCCCGTCTTCCAACGCATGGTAAGGAATCTTTTTATAACTCAAATAATAACCGATAGGATCGGAATCGCAGAATACATATACATCCTTATACTTCCCGAAATCCACCGGCACATAATCCTGCTGCATCTTTCCCAGAAGTTTTGTATATTTCATTCTGGCAAGCATATTAAAAAATAAATTCCCCCGATCCTTATGGTACTTCATTACTTCCGGGAAATTCACGTCCTCTTTTTCTTCAAACATATACACTTCATCAAAAAGTCCGCATTCCAATGCCCGGCTCCGCAGATTGCCAAAATCATTGGACATGGTGCTGAGTACCAGATCCGCATTTTTCCGTTCCCGCACCGGCAGATTCAATTCCTTTAAACATGCCACATATACGTGATAATATGTATGGCACACATATATTCTATTCTTCATATTCCATGCAAATCCTCTCCAAAGCCTTTCTTCCTCTTTCCATAGCCTCCTCCGGCGTCCGGCCGACCGTTATAATATGCCCCAGTCTGTCGTTGCTGGATTTGGTGCCGTCCGTGGTATCCCCTGCTTTTTTATAAAGAACCGCTTCCTCCACTCCATCCATGCGGAAGATTTCCTCTCCTATCTCCAAACGCCTGAGCTTCCCTTTCCCGCTTTGAATAAAATGTATCGCCGCCGCCCGCTGCCATTTCGCAGACAGATCCGGCGCCTCCCCGGCCGCCAGCCGTACCGAGGCTCCTACCAAATCCACGCCTGTAGACAGCGGCACCAGCCTGGAAGTAATAAAATCCCCTCCCAGCCTTGCCGCGATCTCCACCACTTTCGGCCCTTCCTCTGTTACTTTTATTTCCGTATGTGAAGGGCCGTTCTGCAGCCGAATCGCCCGGATCGCCTGTAGGGCGACTTCCCGTATCCTCTCTTGTATTTCTCCCCCCAGCCGGCTTGGCTCGCTATGGGCGATCTCCACAAAATACGGAGGCTGCGTAATATATTTATCGGTAATGGATATAATCTCCGTCTTTCCGTTGACGGTCATCGCCTCCACGCTTACTTCCGCTCCTGACATAAACTCTTCCACCATAACGATGCCGTTTCTGGAATTTCCTTTGCTATAGTCATAAACCCGACGCAATTCCTCTTCCGTTTTTTCTCCGCCTTCCAGAAGAGTCACCCCCCGGCTTCCTGCATTATCCGACGGCTTCACGATGCAGCGGCCGTCCAGCGCCTTCACCGCCTCCCAAAATCCCGCCCAATTCTCAACCACATAGTAAACGGGAACTGGCACATGGTTTTCCTCCAGCCGTTTCCTCATATGGCTTTTTATCGTGGCACACAGAGAGTCTTCATAAGACAAATCCGGTTTCTTTCCCAGCTTCTCATTGACATAAGCCGCCGTCCTCACCGGCCCGTCGCTGGTGGAAGTAATCACTACGTCGGGCCGGTAAATCAGCGCCTGGCGGTATACTTCCTCCTTATCGAGAGTACTGACCACCAGCTTTACATCTGCCAAAGCAAAGCCTGTCGCATTTTCATCATAATCCACCAGGATGATCTCATAGCCCAGCTCCTTTGCCGCTTTAATCGCCGGAACCTGGAGCACGCTCCCTCCCAAAATCATCATCTTTTTCCCCATCTGTCCTTCCTCCCCGCCCGAGCATTCTTTTTTCCGCATTGTGCATTTTATACCGCTTACCCATTTATAAACTTATAAAATATATTTCCAGTCTAAAGGAGTTCCCTTCGCGATATCCACCCTGGCTTTTTTTCCGATGACTTCATCGTAATACATTGTATGCATGCCAAAGGCAGGACGAATGGAACGAACGTTTTCCTCCGTAAATATTTCCCCTTTTCCGATATCTTCCACCACAAAAAGAGAGCGGCCGTCCTCTCTGCTCTTTTTTTGTTTCTCCGTCAATTCATATGTGACCCGGCCCAAAGCCTTTTCCACAATGCGTATCTCTTCCGCCATCTTCCTGAATTCTTCCGGTTCCATGGAAAATGCCGCATCCGGCCCGCCGTCCGCGCGGGATAAGGTGAGATGCTTTTCCACCATTTTCGCCCCCAGGGCTACACCGGCCACCGCCACTGCCGTTCCCATGCTATGATCGGACAGCCCGGCCAGACAATCGAAAGTCTCCGCCATATGGGGAATTACCTTCAAATTCATATCTTCGTAAGGAGAAGGATAAGTGGAAGTGCATTTTAATAAAATTACCTGTTCATTCCCCTCCTCCTTGCAGACTGCCAGCGCCCTTTCGATATCTTCCAGATACGCGATCCCCGTAGCAAAAATAATGGGCTTCCCGATCCTTGCAATTCTCCGTATCAAAGGAATATCGTTGATCTCAAAAGAAGCCACCTTATAAGCCGGCATATCCATCTCCCGCATAAAATCCACCGCAGTAGCATCAAATGGCGAAGAAAAGCATTCCATCCCCAGCCCGTTCGCAAGTTCCATCAGCTTCGGCTGCCATTCCCAGGGAGTATATGCCTCCTCGTACAATTTATGGAGAGTAGTTCCATCCCAGATCGTCCCCTGCGTAATCTGAAAATAATCGTTATCGCAGTCAAGAGTAATCGTGTCCGGCGTATATGTCTGTAATTTTACCGCATCCGCTCCGGCCTCCTTCGCCGCCCTTATGATGGCTTCGGCCCGTCCATAATCCTGCAAATGATTCGCAGACACCTCCGCCACGAGAAATGTTCTTTCTCCTTCTCCTACATACCGGTTTCCTATCTTTATCTTTTTCTTCATAACCGTTCCCTCCTCTCCACAAAAACGTCTTCGCCCTTGCCGCTGTCCCTATGCCCGTTCCTGCATCATCCTGTACTTGATCTCCGCCAATTTCCAATCCGTCATATGATCGATATCCTGCACTTCCGTTTCCGGCACCGGAAACGGAACATAGCCGTCTTCCAGGTCTCCCCGGCAAACGCGGTATTTTTTCACATCATAAAAATAAAACTGTCCGCAATCATGGTACATCGGCTCCAAATCCTGGGAACGCTTCATCGCATTTTCCGGCTGGCAATATTCCAGCCTTCCGTTTCTCACGGCCATCCCTCGCTGGGGAGGAAACGAAAAACGCACCACCGGCATTACCCCGGATGCCTCTTCTTCCACCAGCAACCGAAACGCGGCCCGCAGTTTTTCCGCTGTCACAAAAGGCGCGGTCGGATAAATACATGCCATATAGCTGAAATTTTTCCCCCGCTTCTCATATTCTTCCAATACCTCCATCAGAACATCGTCCGTCGTGGCATAATCGTTGGCCGTAGCCTCACTCCTCATGAAAGGAACGCTTGCTCCTGCATTTCTGGCAATCTCCGCGATCTCTTCATCGTCGGTGGACACCATCACTTCTTCAAACAAGCCCGAGGCCAGCGCCGCCTCTATGGAATAACAGATGATGGGCTTCCCTAAAAACTCCTTTTTATTTTTCCCAGGTATTCTCTTGCTTCCGCCCCTGGCAGTAATTACCGCAACTGCCTCCGTTCTATTTCCGTCAACATTTTTTCCGCTTCCCACTCTTCCGCTTCCTCCTGTCCTATTTCCCTCCGAACTACCGCATAGCCTCCGCCACTTTTTGCGGCACTATCTGTGACCACTACCTGTGGACACTAGTTGTGTCGCGATCCGAGCCGCGCCGCATCCATCCGTTACACGCCCAAGAGCTTCCTTCATTCTGTCTCTCATCGCCCCGTCTTCAAGCAATGTCTTCAATCCCTGATAAATACGTTTTAGGCATTCCTCTCTGTCCTGCCTGATATCCCCTGCAAACAGCATCCTTTCTTCCTGCCCGAAAAATTCGCTGTCATACTGCTGATTGTCCGCACTGACAAAAAATATGGTGGGAACCCTCATTGCGCACAATTCAAAGAGCATCGTCCCGGCCGCCGAAACGGCCATATCGCACCTGCCCATCAATTCCGCCATATTATCTACATGATCATGCAATTTTATATTCCCGTTCTTTGCCGCCAGCTCTTCCAACTTTTTCTTATTCGGATGAAAACGTCCCACCACTACGTGAAATACGATTCCCCGTAAAGCCTCTTCTCCCTCCAGTCCCGAGAGAATGCTCCACAATGCATCGCAGACATCTCCGCCGCCGGAACTCAGCAATACCTCGCACCCTTCCTTCCGAAATGCGCATTCCCGTTCCCCGTGCTCCCATTCCGCGGCATTTGCCCCCTGGCATTTCTCCCGGAACTCCTTCTGGAATTCCTCGCGGAGAGGCACATACTCCGTGCCGAGCAACAGCCTGGCCTTCCCCTTGTAAGCTTCCTCATAGGGAAAGCGCACATGGTATGCATTATAGTTAATCACCATATCCACCGGATAAATATCTTCAAAACAATCGTCTATATAAATGATTTTACATATATCCCTTATTTTGTCAAAGTACTTCTTTGTCACATGATAAGAATCCACCAGCAAATTCTCACAATCCGCCCGTTCCAGTTCTTCCCGCAGCCTGTCCGTCTCCCCTTCCATGTCTTTCCAGGAAGTTTCCAGACACCGGTATTCCATCCCTGCCTGTTCCAGCAAGCCCCGGCCATAATGGTCGGCTGTGAAAAAAATGACTTTCCGGCCAAGCTTTCGAAGTTCCCTGGCAATCGTTATGCACCTCATGATATGTCCCATGCCGATCTCTTCGTTGGCATCCGTTCGAATGCCCGTCACCTGCTTCCTGCTGCTTTTCCGGCTTTCATATTCTTCCAGAACTATCGCCGCCCGCTCCATCTCTTCCATGCCATACCTTTGATCTATGGGCAGAGCCAGCATATGATCATAAATATACCTCTCATCATCTGTCAGGCCGCTTTCGTTTTCTTTGCCAACGGGCCACAGTACCGGCGCGTAAATATCATGAGCTGTCAAAAATCTCTGCAATTCCTCCCGTTCTCTGGCATAAACTGCCAGATACAAAGGTGCAGCTCCTTCTATTTCGGGCAAAATCGGCCAAAACCATGTCTTCCCATGGATCTTTCCGTATAAATAACGATAATTCCTCTTTCTTTGTTCCTTACATGCCTCCTCATCGATACCGTCCAGCATGCACAAAGCTTCCGGGGACATTTCCCCCGCTCCCTCATGCCGGTCCAGCCATTCTTCCATTTCCCGGTTTCCTTTCAAAAATCTGTTTTTTACGCCCTTTTTTTCTTCCGCACTTCCCTCTCCATACAGATAATTCCATTTCTCCGTCAAAAGTTCTATTCTTTTCTCTGTAAACTCTTTTTCCAAAGTCATCCCTTCCTGAAAAATCGTTTCTTCCGCCGCCACAAAGCCGCCGTCCGGAATGGGATACCATTTCCGCAGACTCCCTACAATATAATCGGCCTCCGCCCCAATATCTTCCAAATAATAGGACTGGGTCACATCCTCCATGATGCAGAGCCCTTCTTTTTTCCACTCTTTCAACAAAGACCGCATCGGCTTCCATGTATCCACACCGTAATAAGCGTGAATAAAAAGCAGACCCGGTCTTTCCAGCCCGATCAGGCGGCGCAATTCTTCTTCCTCCGCCTCCAGATTCTTATTCAAATGATAAAAACAAATCTCCCATCCTTCCCACTGAAAAGGAAAAAAAACGGTATCGCACATATAAGCCGGCAAAAGGCATTTCCTCGTTATCCCCGGCCTGTTCCGTACCAGGCTTTGCAAAGCAAGCGTAATGGCCGACCTCCCCGACATGGTAAACGCGGCATTCCTTTTTCCATACTTTTCGACTTCTTTCAAAGAGAAAGGCTTCTCCTGCGTTCCTGTCCTGTACGGAACCTTTGCCGGATCTATTTCATAAATACTCCCAATCTCCATATTCAGCTCTTTGCCCCCCGTCCTTTCTTCCATTTCCGATACGCCCACAGCAGCTTATAATACAACATAAAAAAGAGCGTAGACCTTTGCTGCATCCGAATCAATTTCTTTTCCTCCGCATGGGTTCTCTCCCGGTAATAGGGATTGTCCTGAAAATCAGGAAAAGTCCGCTTTATCTCCTTTCCCATCTCCTTGACAAATCTATATCTGGTCTTATCCACTCCCGCCATATAGGTAAACAATGTATTGACGTAAAACAGCAGCGTAAAGCTATATTCCAGTTCCTTTTCAAATTCCCCGTAATAGCCATGACGCTTCGCTTCTTCCAGCATCAGCCGCCCCGCTTCCATACGGTCCTCACATCTTTTGGGCGAAATCGTATGCACCGTAGAGGTGTCATGCTGGTAATAGTAATACATCGGTTCCTCTATATATTCAAAATGCTTGGCCAGCACAAGATAAGAATTGCCCAGGGCGTTGTCCTCATAAAAAATATTCTCGGGAAACCAGAGACCGTTCTCTATGATCATGGAACGGCGGAAGATTTTCACAACCAGGCTTCCTCCGTCCAAAATCAGGCTGGCACGTTTCTCCCTGTCCAGAATCCCGCTCTGGCTTTTTTTATTATTCGGAACCACCTGGCCTGTCTCCATGGAATGCCGATCTGTCAGGCAATAATCACAGCCCGCCAGATCCGCGCCGGCGCTTTCCGCCTTTTCGATCAGACGTTCATACATATCGTTAGTGATCCAGTCATCGCTGTCAATAAATCCGATCCAATCGCCCTTCGCCATTCGGAGTCCGATGTTTTTCGCCCCTCCCTGATGTTTATTCACCTTCGAATGGACGGCATGGAACTTCTCCGGGAAACGCGCTTCATAACGTTTCAATATCTCAAAGGAATGATCGGTGGAACAATCGTCTACCGCAATAATCTCATAATCCTCCACCGTCTGGCCGATAAGGGAATCCAGGCAATATTCCAATTTTCCGTCCGACGCCATATTATAAACAGGCACAATAATACTAAGCTTCATAACCTTATCCTATTCCCGGCCATAATATCCCGCAATCTTTCTTACCGCCCTGATCACATCTTCCACATCCCGATCCGTCATGGCATAGTAAAGAGGAAGGCTGATAATTTCTTCATATAGTTTTTCCGCCTTAGGGCAGATGCCCTTCCGATAACCCATTTTCTGATAATAAGGAAAATAATAGGTCGGAATATAATGCACGTTACAACATATATTTTCCGCTGCCAATGCATCGAAAAATTCTTTTCTCCCTATCCGCAGCTTTTCCGGCACAAGACGCAGGATATACAAATGCCTTGTAGTATCCGATTCCGGTATCTCCTTCTGCACTACGATCTGCGGCAATGCGGAAAAAGCCTCATTATATTTCTCCACGATTTCCTTCCGGCGTTTGGAAAAAAGAGGCAGCTTATCGAGCTGACTGATGAGCAGCGCCGCCTGCATATCCGTCATCCGGTAATTGTATCCAAGGTCGATCTGCTCATAATACCAGCCGCCTTCCGGTCTGCCTTCCATCAAATCCGTATCTCGCGTAATGCCGTGGGCTCTGTATAACAACAATTTTTGATAATAGGCTTCGCTATTGGTCAGCACGGCCCCCCCTTCGCCGCCGGTCACGGTTTTTACCGGGTGAAAACTGAAGGTGGTCATATCTGCAATCGACCCGTTTGGCCTTCCCTTGTACTTTGTCCCGATCACATGGGCCCCGTCCTCGATCAGCACCAATCCTTTTTCCCGGCAGACCTCCAGCAACTCGTCCAGCTGCACCGACTGGCCGGTAAAATCCACCGCCACTACGGCCTTTGTTTTTTCGCCGGTTCTTTCCGCCACCGACTCAGGATCGATATTATAAGTATCTTCGCGGATATCGGCAAATACCGGCCTGGCACCGCAATACAGGGCGCAGTTCGCCGATGCCGCAAATGTAACCGGCGTAGTAATCACTTCATCCCCCGGCTCTACTCCGGCCGCCATACAGGCCATGTGCAGGGCCGCCGTTCCGTTACTGCATACCACCGCATATTTAGCGCCCGTAATCTGGCATAATTTCTTTTCCAATTCCCCAATCTTAGGCCCGCAAGTCAGATAATCGCTTTTCAGCACATCCACAACAGCCTGAATATCCGCCTCATCAATATATTGATGCCCGTAAAATAATTTCGTATCTCTTACCGGTATTCCTCCGCAGACCGCCGGTTTTTCCATTTCCATCGTTCTATGCCTTCTTCCTGTCCCATGCCTGTCCGACCTCTTATGCGGGCAGGATGCTTTTTCTATTTTTCCAGATCCACCGTTTTCAGCAGTTCCCTGATTTCCTCCACCGAAAGCCATTGTGCGTTATTATCCGAACTGTAGGAAAAACCTTCCTTAACTTTTTTTCCGCTCAGATCCGGCTGCTGTTTGTTATTCCACACCATCTGTGGATAAACGATAAAATGTTTATTATATTCATAAGTCGTCAACGAGTCTTCCGTCGTGATCATAATCTCATGAAGCTTCTCTCCGGGGCGGATGCCTACCTCCGGCATTGTGCAGTCCGGCAGCATCGCTTTCGCCAGATCGGTAATCTTAAAAGAAGGAATCTTGCTGATGAAAGTTTCCCCTCCGGTGGCCTCTTCCAACGCTTTGATCACCAGCTCCACGCCCTGGGTCAGGCTGATCCAGAACCTGGTCATCCGATAATCCGTGATCGGCAACTCGGTTCCGCCGTTTTTCAGTATATTATGGAAAAACGGAATGACCGACCCCCGGCTCCCCGCCACATTTCCATATCTTACAATGGAAAAGTTAATATCCTTCGTGCCTGTATAAGCATTCGCCGCCACAAACAGCTTGTCCGACACCAGTTTTGTTCCCCCGTAAAGATTTACCGGATTTACCGCTTTATCCGTGGAAAGCGCCACCACTTTTTTCACGTTGGAATCCAGTGCGGCATCGATCACATTCTGCGCGCCGTGAATGTTGGTTTTGATCGCTTCGTTCGGATTATACTCACAGGCAGGAACTTGCTTTAGTGCCGCCGCATGCACCACATAATCCACGCCTTCCAGCGCCCTCTTCATTCTTTCCTTATCCCGCACATCGCCGATAAAAAACCGCAGCCTGCTCTCATATTCCGTAAACTCATTGGCCATAATAAACTGTTTGAATTCATCCCTGGAATAAATAATAATCTTTTTCGGCTCATAATGTTTCAGCACATATTTTGTAAAGCATTTTCCGAAAGAACCCGTTCCTCCGGTAATCAGAATCGTTTTATTATTTAACATTAATTTTCCTCCAATATCACTTTTGCCCTTGCGTTTTCCACTTCCTGCCATTTTCGCATCTTCACCGCACAGTATAACACAAGCTTGCGTAAAAAACCATATTTTATTCTATTGTTCCGTTGAAATCAATTTCTTCAGTATAAGATATGGCATGGAGGGGCAGGGAAACTGGCGGCGGGAGGCAGGGCGGGATTTTTTGACTG
>OFHN01000030.1_pt1 | contig 143724 bp, 142 predicted proteins | sample 1521321 | NCBI WGS metagenome assembly OFHN01 (sample SAMEA3504130, study PRJEB24116) | mouse gut metagenome | biome: mouse gut; feature: mouse-associated habitat; material: faeces | place: Denmark | collected 2011
TGAATGTTGTGTTGGTAATTACATTCTATCAAACAGGTCCAGATGGACTTTTTTATTTTTCAAAAGTGTTCAACTTAATTTTACAATCGGCCATACAAATTTTTTGTTCTAAAATAGTATTTTTTCTTAGAGAAAAGGGGGGCTTCTATTAGTGACAAACGTTATTAACGGACGTAAAATTGCCAAACAACTTAATAAAGAAACCAAAACCAGAGTTGATAAATTAAAAAAAGAAAAAGGGATAATTCCCGGAATTGCGGTTATTCTTGTAGGAGATAACCCAGCCAGCGTTATTTACACTCGAAATAAACATAGAACTGCAGAAAAGTTGGGAATGAAATCTATCTTGAGAAAATTCCCAAAAGATGTGAGTCAAGCTGAAGTTTTACAAGCAATTCATCACTATAATGACGATCCAACTATTCACGCAATTTTAATTCAGCTTCCTTTACCTAAGCATCTCAATCAAACCGAACTAATTGAAGCAATTGCTCCTGAAAAAGATGTGGATGGTTTTAATTCTAAAAATGTTGGTAAACTTTATAACAATGAAAATGGACACTATCCTGTTTCTTGTACCGCACGGGGAATTATGACTTTGCTTCATTCTTATTTAGATAAAATTGAAGGCAAAAACGTAACAATCATTGGACGCAGCATTTTAGTAAGTCGCCCTCTTCAATCGCTTCTCATCAATGAAAATGCGACAGTAACAATGGTAAGCTTACATACGGATAATATCGATTATTACACTAAACATGCTGATATTTTAGTTGTAGCTGCTGGCAAACCTAACTTAATTAAAAAAGATCAGGTTAAGCTGGGTGCAACTGTGATTGATGTAGGAATTAATCGGATGGCAAATCATCATTTAGTTGGGGATGTAGATTGTGATGATGTTAAAGAAGTAGCTGAAAACATCACTCCAGTTCCTGGTGGCGTGGGTCCAATGACTATTGCAACTTTGATGCAGCAAACTGTAGATTTGGCTGAATGGAACAAATAGAAAAAGACGCTAAGCAGTATTATTGATACATTCCCCGTCAAGTAGACAGTAGAAACATATAAAGTTTTTATTCCTCAGTTGATTTTTAATCAGCTGAGGATTTTTTAGCCTCTTTTAACTTCTTTTCGTTTGCCAATATCTTTCAATTCGATGATTTGGTGCAATGGTTTGAGGATCGTAATAGTCAAAAATTGACTATCATTTTTATCCACATCATCAATCTTACTCATATTATCATTACTTAGTTCAAACCTGAATGGCAAGAAGATACAGTCGATCGCATCCTTGTCAAGATTTCTAATAAAAAGGCGACAATGACTTTTTATGCCAATTACTTAGCTAAAAATAAAAAACGGCTTCTTCCCTCAATCACATCTATGCAAGATGTGTGGGAAAAGCCGATTAGATTATAAACTATATAAGTAAGGTATGTTTTTTACTCTACCTTTTCAAAAACTTCACATACCATTGGTGCCTGAGAATAGAATACTTTACCTGCTTCTCGATATTCCCAATCAAAAAAATTATCATGGGTTCGACGCCAATATTCATAACTTCGATCACCCTCACCTTCATGGTAGGCGTGTTCTTTAGAAATTAAATCATAAGGAACAATTTCTGCAACTTTTTCTTGAATAACACAAACTGGCTCACATTTACTGTCTAAAATAATGCTCCACTCATCTACTTCGGGCAACTTTTCATTTCCATAAAGCTCATATGCCGATGTAGTAGCAGTTTTTATTCTTCGATTTACCAACTCAGCTAATTAGTCTGCATCTTTAGCAGTTGCTCCAAAAGCCCAGGCTTCTACCGGAGTATCATATTCTAAGTTATGGCTTTGACAAAAATCATGCCAAAATTGTTTCAATTGTTTATTCATTTTTACCTAGTTTCGTTAAAACTTTAGATCCAATCTCTAACCCCGCACTGTGAGATTCATACCCCCAGTCGCGTTCATCATAGTTTTCTATATCAGCCAAAGTATCAGCAGTAAATAAAATTTGAGCGAAATCCACTTTTCTGAATTGCGCACAAGCTGCCAAAGATGCACATTCCATTTCAACAGTTGCAGCTCCTAATTGACGAAAATGTGCAACTTTCTTGGGCGTTTCTCTGAAGAAGCCGTCAGTTGTCCAAGTAGTAATTTCATCATATTTAAGATCCAAAGTAGCTAATGCATTTTCTATCTGCTTTAAGAAATCCTGATTTAAATCAATAAATTGACCTGGCTCCATATAATGAAAAGAGGTTCCTTCATCACGAATTGCACGTTTGACTAGTAACATCTCATTTTCAGGCAAATCAGTTAACGCGCCCGCATTACCAACAGTTAAAACTTGGTTCACGCCATAACTAATCAACCAATCAAGTAATTGGACAGAAGCAGGTCCTCCAAGCGGTGCTTGACATAAAGTAAAGTATTTACCATTTAATTCAACTTCATAAATCTTTGGACTAAAAGAAACTGACTCAAATTCACCTATAGTGCGGTGAAGATGCTGATCTAAAAATGCATCAATTTCATTCTTAGGAACAAAGGCATAAAGCAAGCGTGAGTGAAAATGAAATGGTTCCTGATCATGATCTGGTTCAATTATTGCATGATGGTTTGGGTCAAAATCTAAAATAAATGGTTGTTCTGTCTCTTCTTTCATACCTACTCCTCCTATAATTTTTGTAATATCTCAAAGCAAATTTCTAATCCACGACGATGTGAATCGGTTCCACCATCACGTGGATCATAGTCCTCTTCTTTAGCTAAAGTATCAGCTGTAAACAAAATTTGCGCAAATTTGATTTTTCTAAATTGTGCACAAGCTGCTAGTGCTGAACATTCCATCTCTACTACAGAGGCTCCTAAGTCACGAAATTGCTTCACTTTTTTCGGTGTTTCTCTGAAAAAGGCATCTGTTGTCCATGTCGTCACTTCATTATATTTGTAGTCTAGCTCAGTTATTGCCTTTTTTACTTGACTTAAAAATTTGGTGTTCAAATCGACCGTTAGACTATCTTCTAAATAATGGAAAGAAGTTCCTTCATCTCTAATTGCCTTAGTCGGAATAAACATCTCATTTTCCCGTAAATCTACAAGCGCACCGGCATTTCCAAATGCTAAATCTTTTTTAACCCCGTATGCAATTAACCAATCAAGTAATTGTGTGGCTGCTGGTGCTCCTAAAGGAGCTTGGCATAAAGTAAAGTATTCTCCGTTCCTTTCAATTTCATAAATATCTGGTTGAAAGGAAATGGTATCATACGAGCCTAACACTTTATGGGAAACTTGTTCTAAAAAATTATCAATATCTTCTTTAGGAACAAAAGCAAATAATAATTTAGAGTGAAATTTAAAGGGTTGTTTTTCATAATCGGGTTCAATAACAGCTTTTGTATCTTTATCTATTTGTAAAATACATCGCTCTTCTTTCATACATACTCCTATTCAAAAAATGGATAATCTCGTTTATAGTAATGCTCAATAAAATTTAAGTGCTGCTTATTAAAAATATCCGGCAAATTATCTTTAGAAAAATATTTCAACTCTAATGTTTCCGAATCTGGTTTTCTACTCTTTTTGCCTACTAGCTCTACCAAAAATTCGATCACAACTGCTTGAGCTACATCCCCATTAGGATAATGCTGAATAAAATCAGTCGAAATTCCTAACAAAGATTTGACTTTCACTTTTAATCCTGTTTCTTCTAAAAATTCACGAACACATGTCTCTTGAGCAGATTCTCCAAACTCCATTGCTCCTCCTGGCAGACCCCATGACTTAAAATCCGACCTTTTCTGCAACAAGATTTCATCTTGATCGTTGACTAAAACTCCACCAGCAAAATTTAAAATTAGTGGTTCATGGCCTACCTTTTTACGCAAATTTTTAATGTAATTTTGTTCCATCTATTTCTTCTCAATCGTGTCTAACATTGTCTCTCCAATATATCTAAAAGCCAGATCCTCAATTTTTTCAGTATAGTTAAGAATGCCAACTGCAGTAGTAAAAATCAAATATTGTTTTGTTAAGTCAGATAAGCGATAATTAGGATTCTTACTTGAATATCCCGCCAGAAATGATTGAATCAATTCTTCATTCAAATCAAAATCTTGGTAAAACAATTTTATAAAATCTTGATATACTGGGCCTAAACGTGCTTTTTCAAAGTCAATAAGTGCTAGCTTACTATCAACATATTTATAGTTTCTGATGCCCACATCACCATGCAAGACAAATTTTGAATGTTGAGATAATTCTAACTTAATTTCATTTTCATAAGGTAAAAATTTACTAGTAAGTTTCTTCAATCTTCTTTTGTATGAACTTTCTTTAAAAGAATCTATTTCAGCCACGTAATCATCAAACTGTCCGCTAACAATCTTAATTCTTATAAATGGTTTCACCTTTAAATGATATTCTCCTAATACTTGTCCCATCTCAAAAGCTAGATTCAAATCAATCTTTTCTCCTATATCTTTTGGTGAGCAATCTTTTAACACTAAAACAAACGTATTATTAAGCGGAAAACCGCCTAAAACTCGATCATTTAACTGATTTGTAACCATCTTTTCAGTGTAATAACCTTGCTCTTTTGCAAATTGTTTTACAAAAATCGATTGCCGATATAAATTACTATAGCCAACAAAAGTGCTGTTAAGTGATTCATGATTAATTTCGTGCAAGTCAGATTTCAACCGCCTATTTAATTGATTAATGATTGTTGACATAGCCAATATCCTTCATAATCGTTTCAATTTCTTGCCTTAAAGTTGTTTGGCTAGAAAACTTAGTTTCAGAAATAAAATTGATATAATCTTTTTCTTTCCACCACGAACGCATTTGCTTTTCTCCAAAAGAACTAATATGACGCTGCTTATGGCGTATTAGGGTTTCCTCAAAAGAAATATCAAAATAATATGCAAAAATTTCCTTACCAAATAGCTCCTCTGCTTGTCTAAACAAAGGCTCATACCATTCCGCATTCAAAATGCCTTCAAGGATCACATAATCACAATTTTGATAACCATAATGAAGTAAATCCTCAAATAATGGTAATCCTAAAGTGTTTTTTCCATCTTTAACGCGGAGTATATCTCGTCTAACTGTATCTTGTGAAATCAGTAAAGTATTACGCGGCAGCCGTTGATGAATTTCTTTCGCCAGAGTGGTCTTACCACTACCGGAATTACCTCTAATGATAATTAATTTAGACATTCTTATCTCACCTCTTTCATTTGTTGTCAATTTAAGCATTGCGTAATACAATGGTATTCCATGAAAGGAGATGTTTTTATGGATAATATGGTTACTCGTAATAGCACTGCTTCAACTCGTGTTTCTAAAAATGTAAAAGAAAAAGCAATAAGAAATTTAGCAACACGAGGAATTACTCTTTCTGAATTTTTAAGATTTACTGTTGGAAAAGCAGCAGATGATGATATAGAACTCATTAATTTTCTAGATTCACCTGAAGCTTTAAAAGCAAAAAAAGAATTAGAAACTGGAAATATTGAAAAAATTGGCACTTTAGACGATCTAGATAATTGGATGGATCGTTTATGAAAAATATTAGAATTTATATATCTCCGACCTATAAAAAAGAATTAAAGAAATTAAAGAGAAAAAATTATCCAGTTGAATTAATTAGTATCTGCCTAAAGGCTATTTTAGAAAATGAAGCACCATCAATTAAAGGGAAAATGGAAAGGTTATAACGAATTTCATCCTTCTCGCATTGGTAACTTTAACAATTCTACCTACGACCAATGGATTGTTGTATATTCGTTAAATCATAATGAATTAATTTTAACTTTAGTTACAACAGGAGATCATAAAATTTTAGATAAACATGCTCCATCCAAAATTTAAATATACTTATTAAGAGACAACGATCACTCGATTATGACTGATCGTCTTTTTTTATTTTGCACTTAACTCTTTCTTCTGCTTTATCAAAGGAATTATTAATAAAACAATGCTAAAGTAAGCTGCTGATACAAAAAACATTACTTTTAAATTCCCAGCCAACTTCATAATTGCATTACTTACAAATAGAGAAAGACCGACTAAAATTTCAGCAATAAATGAAACTGTCGAAAGCATAGTAGATTTGTTGCTTTCTCCATAAATTGCTTCATTACTAGTAGCAGAAATCTGTCCTGACATCATCCCCATTAGTAATTCAATTAATAGAAAAAGACTCAATAGTAAATATTTATTTTCTATAATTCCACTCAAAACAAACACAGAAATCATGCACACTGTATTTAATATCGTGATACTTCTTGAACTAGCAAATGTCGATATTTTATTAAATATAAGCGACCCTAAAATAAGTGCACACATAAACAAGGTATAGACAAGAGATAAATTAAAGCCTAATTTTTTAACGTAGATAATCGACCAATATATTAGAATAAATTGCGTTCCACAATCATATCCAATATTCAGCAACAACAATATCCAGAAATTTCTTTTTTTAAAGAAACTAGCAATATTTTTAATATTATTTTTCCGCTTATGTGATGCCTTATTATCCGAAAAAGATAAAAACTGTATCATGAAAAAAATAAACGCAGGATATAATCCTAAGCCAATCAATGCAAACCAAACTGGTGCAGTATCTGTAATTGCAAAGAGCCCGGTGCCAATATTTCCACCTATTAAGGTGGTTAAATTTAGGATGATAACTTGCATCCCCATTAATTTGCTATTCGGAGAAAGATGATTTTGCTCCTGCAAGTCAGTTATATAGGCAATGAGTGTTCCAGAATTAAGTGCAAGTCCAAGTCCATATAAGAGTTCCGCTAAAGAAAAGAACAAAAAGTTTCTAAATAGAATTAGGATTAAAAAACTACTCGCAATAACTATTGAAGATAAAGATAGAACTTTTAGCCTTCCAATTCTATCTGCTAAATATCCCGCTGGTAGCAACCCTAGCATGATACCAATATTTTGAAAGGATTTTATTGAACTAATATTAGCATTCGGGATACCATTTTTAGCATAGAATAATGAAAATATTCCTGACATTGATGATCGGAATAGTGTAAACACTGCCATAAAAGTTAAAAATAAAATTGCAATTTTAAAGCTTACACTTTTTGATTTCATAATCATCAACCCTCTTTATTTTTTACTGCTACATAAACTTATTCCTATTCAAACTCCGCTTGCCAATATGGATCATGATATGCCTTAAAGCACATTTCTACCTGCTCACGTGATCCCTTATCTTCACTCAACTCGGGTAAATCATCCAACGCAAAATAACCACTTGCAATAGTTTCATCGTTCTCTTTAAAGCTTCCACCAGCTGGCTTACATAAGAAAAATACTGTACTAATTCCATAAGGATACATTCCTTTATAGTGCTTATTACTATCGTGAATCGCAATTAATCTTTCAACTGTAATATCAATGCTAGCCTCTTCTTTAATTTCTTTAATCACATTTTCCTTAACTGATAGATTTACCTCACACCAGCCACCGGGAATTGACCATAAGCCATCGCTTTCTTGAACTAGCAGCATTTTATCATCTTTAAAAATAGCGGCCCGAGTTGCAATCTTAGGAGTTTGATAACCTACTTCATTACAAAATAGATTTTTTACCTTCTCAATTGGCAAACCTGCCTTCTCAGTCATCATTTCAGCCGAAATATCGCGGATTTCTTGATAACGTTCAAGGTCAAAATTATCTTTTCCATATGTTAATCCAGCTTGCGCTAAGCTTTGAAGACGCATAGCCCAATCAACAAGTTTATCTGTCATCTATTTTCACCACCTAAATCGAGTACTAACACAATTTCTTCCTCATCTTTTTCTCCGTTCGGAACAAACCCAGCTTCTTTGTATAATTTCTCCGCCCATTCGTTTCCAGGTACATAGGACAAATATATTTTTTCACCTTCACCTAGAGGCTTTGTTCTTATATAATCAATAAGTTTATTTAGTGCTTTTTTGCCCAATCCTTTTCCTTGATATCTTTGGTCAATCATAAATCGCCAGATACAATAATTATTACGAGCTACTCTCGGTGCTCCGTCCCAATTGAATACATTAAAGTTAATCATAATAAAACCAACTAATATATCTTTTTCATACACCGCAAAAGTTTCAACTCGTTCATTTTCATTCTGGGTAGCATAAGCTTCTAATAAACTAACTGTATTAGTCGCAATATATGGCTTTTGATTTGCCTTAACTTGAAGATTGACAACATCCCATAAATTTTTGTTCGTTATCTTCTTAAATTCCATACCTGTTCCTCCTGATTTTACTCGTTCTTCAATACAAAGACTTTATGATCCTTTTCATCATCTTTCATATATTCAAATCCTGCACGCTGGGCCACATGTTGACTAGCTAAGTTATCTTGAGCCGTTCGTAAAATTAAAAATTCTAAATTCAGCTGTTTAAAGGCATACTCTACTAAAAACTCAACAGATTTAGTCATAATTCCTAAATGCTGTACATCCCCAGAAAGCCAATAACCTACTTCACCTGATCTTTGATTCAATTCGTGCAAATCAATCATTCCACTAGGGACACCATCAACTAAGATAACTAAATTGAATGCCTCCCCAGCAACCATCTTTTCTTGAAACATTTTAATCGATGCAGCTTCATCTTTAGCAGACTTAATTTTTTCAGCCCACTCTAAATATTTAGAAAATTCAACAAAATTCTTTTGAATTTGATCGAACAGAGAAGCGGCTTGCCAGACTTCTGGTAAAACTAATTCAATTTTCTTATTTCCAGTTGAAAAATGATGTAAAACAAATGCAATATGTTTCATATATGGTGCTCCTCTTTTCTTAATTGTTAAATTATATTAAATTTTACTTAAGCTTATTTAATATTTCAAGAGCAAAATCATAAAAAATATTCATAAAAAATAAGCAGAGATCCACTAACTAATCTCTGCTTATCGTAATAATATACTTTTATTTTATTAAAAACTCACTAACTAGTTTTAATACTTCAGGTCTGTTTTTTCCGTTAAACATGTGTCCCTCATCTGGAATTAAATGGAGCTCACTTTTAGGCAAAAGTGTATGGAATTTTCTTGAAGCATCAGGTGATACGACTTTATCTGCTAAGCCATGAATCAACAACACTTCTCGATTATAATGTTCCGCTGTTTGATAAATCGGTAATAATTGGGCCGTTCTAAAGTAAGCTCCGCCCACTTCAAAGCCACTAACATTGACAGTTTCAGGGATATGCGTTGGATCATAAGTACTACCCTGACAAACTCCATCTAAAGCATCAGACTTAAGAGTTGCTGCAGGAGCAAGTAAAGCCAATTTTTCAATAACATCTCGATAATATCCAGCCAGCATTGACGCTACTACTCCACCTTGCGAGTGTCCCACTAAATAGATATGTTTTGCCTTAACAGTATTACGAACATAATCCAATATTTTTATTCCATCTAGGATTTCGCTGTAAACAGTCATATCTTCAAATTTACCATCACTTTTTCCGCACCCATCAAAGTCAAAACGAATTGTTGGGAGGCTTTGATCATTTAAGTAGTGAGAGAGAGCATACAAAATCTTGCTGTCATCATAACCCAAATCACCTTTAAAACCATGCATTAAAATAGCAATCGCATCATTTTCAATCTTGTCGGTTCCCTCAAGTAAACCATGTAAATTTAGACCATCACGTTTAATTGTAATCTCCATTTTCTTCACCTCAAGTTAATTATAGTTTATAACTTAGGTTCAGCGTAATTACTAACGATTAAATAGACGAGAAATAAAACCTTTTTTCTTATTTTCTTGCTCTTTTTGCTCAGTTAACTTTTCAACTGCTTCTTGCATCATCTTGTTCTGTTCAACTTGAGCTTTAAGTAAAGCAGTCACATTATCTTGCTGCTTTTCATCTTTATGCATTCGTTCATAATGCTTTCTAATTAATGGCTCACCAATGAACTTATCAAACTTATCAATATCAAGACGCATTCCATTACCGTATTGCTCAATTGCAATACCGCCTTCTCGTGGGAACATATTAAAGTAATTATCTAGAGTTTGATTAATATTCTCATATCCATTAGCTTTAAAATCATTAAAAATAGCTTTTGAAACATGAAAATACTTATCATCTCCATCAGTAAACGCAATATGTTCATAATGATCATCAAGAATTAACATTTTCCATGTAATACGATTGCGATCAATTTTATAATCGTAATTAGCTCCTAAAATATTCTTTAAGCGATTATAATAGCCATATTTCTTCAAAAGATTTCCTAAGATTTCTTTAGTTAGGCTCAAATAATCTTCGATTAGATTTGCCTCTTCTTCACCTGTAAGATGCACTAGACGCTTATTTAGTTCAGCAACTACATAGCGATAAATATGGTCATTATTATCATTAATTAACATATTATAATTAATTTCTTGTTGATTTGATGGAAGCCATGGGGCTTCAAAGGATAAGTAATATACACGCTTGGTAATTTCTTCAAGATTATTAATTTCTTTACTACCTGCATTATGGTTCATCGCAAAGATATTAACATTATGAATTCCTTTAATAGTATTAGACCATTGCTTAATTGCATTAAGGGCCACTTTACTATGTAAAAAATTACTATTCAATTCATCGACAATCATCGGAGAAATAAAACGTTGAGAATGCAAATAATTGTCTAAAAATCTAACTGCTTTATCGGTTCTAGCACCATTACCATCATTAATTTCAGTGTATTGCAAACTATGAGACTTGTCTCCAGTAAATTTTTTAAAATAATCTCGTACTAACAATGTTTTCCCAGTAGTTCCTCGGCCAATTAACACCATCGAAAGAGGAATCTGATCAGCACTTTTTGAAAAATTAGATTTACGATAAATTTCACGAATTTTCCAAATCATTGGAGCAGTCATCAGATAAATAAATGCAGAAAGTGCCTGGTGACTTTCATCTTTTACCTTATTCAATTTAAAGCTTTCAATAATTCTAACAAAAGTACGAACATCATCCTCACTAACTATGTCCGAATTAACTTCAAGCGAATGAAATAAATTAGTGTTGGTATCTTCAACAATAATATTATTATCTTGATAAGCCCAAACTGGTTTAGGATATAGAGTGCTAGCTTTTATTACACGGTTTTGAGATGGATCACTAAAGTCTTGATAGACAATTTTCTTAACTTCTTCACGGACCTTTTCTTCATTTCTTCGTTTATTGCCCTTTTCCGTAAAGAGTTGCTTAGCTACTTTTTGAACAGTCTCAGGATGGAGCTCATAAGTTTCTTCTTTTCTATCAGCATCTTTAGTAATTTTTACAATGTCATCCGGATTTACTTCAACAATATTTTGTTGAACTTTATCTACTACTTCATCTGCAATAATTGCAGTAATTTGCTTTTTAGTTTTACCATATAGATTATTGATAATTTTTCTATCTAAGTAATCAACACTATCTTCTTCGAAATTTTTCTTAAAAAGCTTTTGATGCTCTTCATAGATTTTTAAATCCTGTAAATCATTTTTCTTACCTTCATACATCCAAAGCATTTCATGATTCTGTTTTAAAGCTTTTTTAGTAAGATTCATTGAACCATTGAAAATAATGAAATCAGTATTATTTTCAATAATGAAATATTTACTATGAAAAAGTTTATCCTTAGTGAATCTTAAATTTAAAGTTTGATTTTCAATTCGATCTAAAAAGTCTGAATTCCGACTTAAAGACAATAGCTGCTTTACTTTATTAGAGACATTTAATAATTGATCTAAATTCTTACCAGTTTTCTGATCTTCCATCCCTAAAATTAGATCAATCTGTTTAAAGCGTGGCAAAAGCTCTTTCTCTATTATTTTAAAACTTCCAACAAAACTAACTCCCTTAAAAGAGTCATATCCTTCGACCAACTTAAAGAAATCTGGTTGTTTAAGCATTACATTATTCTTTAAATCATAAATTGTTAGCATATTTATCCCCTTTCTTTCCATTTTTTCGCACATACGTTCGTATTTTATTACGTAGAAATTATATCATAGTTTTTAAGACGAAAAAATAAACTAAGAATAACTTTTCTTAGTTTATTATTATCTTTAATTATTTTTCCACGAATTAACAAAAAATAACAACTGCAGTTACAATACCGATTATCATAATTAATCCAAAAGTAGTTAATTTACTGAATTTTCTTGTTAATAAAAGGTAAGCTAATATTATTTGAATCAGCTCTGCACCAATCTGAATTATATTAAGATGGATTCGTATACTAAATATCCAACAAATAGTCACGATCGCAATTATTGCGATACCATACCATTTTAAAGCGATATTTTGAAACCAATCTTGAAAAATAAAATATACGCTGGCTAATAAATAAGGGACAAGCATATGTACTTCTAATTCCATTTATCTTACTCCTTTTGTAAACTCCGTTCTGTCTAATGACTCTTAAGTTAAAACTATGATCTGAAATTATGTATTACTTTACAAAGTGTCTAAAACTCACCTTTTCTCTAAATAAAGCTCACGTAAACGATCTCTTAATTCAGGTGTCACATCCAACACATTTTTCAAATATGCATCCATATTATGATACTGCTCTTCAATTGTAAGTAATATCGTATCAAAAAAGGAATCAGAAGCCGAGCTCAAGATTCGCATATTACTCCTAAAGGTAAGGTTTTCATCTGCATTTTCAAACTTTTTATCACGTTCTGCTCGATAAGCAGAAAGAATGGAATTAGACGCTAAGTAATCTTGACGAATTACTTCTAAATCAACACCTAAAATATATAAAACAAATAAAACTACAAAACCAGTACGATCTTTTCCTTCGGTACAATGAAAAATAGTTGCTCCATTTTCTTTTTCAGATAGAATAGTTAAAACTTGACGAACTGTATTTTGATCATGCGCTTTAACAACATGGTCGCTATAATGATCACACATCATTTTAAAAGCGGCATGGGGATCATGATGGTATAAATCATCTTCTCGTGATAAATCTTCAATCCCACCTAAAGTCCCTTCTTCTTCAGAAAGAGGCAAGGGAATATTTTTAACACCTTCAATTTGCGGATCGGGGTGGTCTTTCCTTTCACTCTTTGATCGTAAATCAATGATTGTCGTTAAACCGTAATTTTTTAAAAACTGAATATCCTCATCAGACATGCGGGTAAGTGTTCCCGTTCTAATAAGTCGGTGTGTCTTTATCTTTCTTCCATCTAATCCCACTATTTCACCCAAATCTCTGGGATTAAGGATACTATTAACTGGCAATAAATTCGTTGTCATGAATCATCCTCATTAATTATTTTCTCTATTTCTGGTGCGATTAAACTTTGTTGAACTTTCATATTTACTGGATGATAGGTTGAATCAATACATTCATCCCAATACTCAATATGTTTCTTATCTATATAGCTTTCTGATTCTTCAACATTCTGACCATTCTCGCCTTGGACAGAATACCAGTAAAAATATGTATATCCATCTTCATTCTTTTCACTAAAGACAGTCTCAACATACATTTTTTCAGCCGACATTGTTTTCACAGTGTCTGCGTGATGCTCATTTAAAAAATTCATCCACTCTTGGGCTTTCTTCTCTTTACCTTTCTTAATCCGAAAGCGAGTTAATTCAATGTGTGTCATTTTCTATCCTTCAACCTTTTTTCCATCAATGTATTTTCGCCTTTTATTAATTTCCATCTTTTTAAGAATATCTTCGCCAAGATCGCTTCCTACCATTTCTGAAATTCCTAAAAGAAAAATTGCAACATCTGCCAATTCTTCATTGATGTTCTCCGGATCATCCTTTAGCCACGCCTAAAAAGTTCATTTACTTCTCCGTATAATGAAAGAAGTTCAAACTTAATATCAGTAGTATTAAAATTATGGTTTTTCTTATTTTCAAGGACAGCTTTTTGTAATTTTTTAGTGTCAATAAGCATATATTTTTTAATCCTTCATTTATACATCTTATCTAATTCAGTCTTTAACTTTTGCTTTAGTTCTTCAAGCTCTTTATCATTCAATACATTCTCTTCATTATACATTTTTTCTCGTGGATACCACCATACTGGCCCTTTGCCATGGTAGCCATATTCTCCTAAATCTCCGCTCACTCTTGGAAACAAATGCCAATGCAAATGAGAATCACCGTTTCCCAGCAATTCATAATTCATTTTTTCACATTCAAAAGCTTTTGAGACTGCTTCACCGACTAACGACATTTCTTCTAAGAAAGCTTGCCTTTCAGTCGAATCTAACTCATATAGTTCATTTTTATGTTTTTTATAAAGAAAAAGCATGTAGCCCTTAAAATGTTGATTATCACCCAATACCACATAACCTGTTTTTAACTCTTTCACAAAGAATTTATTTTCATTATCTTTAATCATTTCAATTCGTTCACAAATTAGACACATAGATTTTCCCCATTTCTTGTTTATCTCAATTCCATCGTGTCCTGTGAAAAAGCGATAGGAAATTCATCGGACCACTTTTCAGTAAGTGTATTTACTCTCTCAAAACCAAATTTCCTGTATAAAGCTTTTGCTCGTTCATTATCAGTAAATACTTCTAATCTAACGGGTCTCTCTAACTCAGTTAAGGCTTTTTTAATTAACTCAGTCGCAATCCCCTTACTTTGATAAATTGGATCAACATAAATAAAACTTAACTCTCTCGGCTGAAAACCAACAAATCCAGCTAATACCCCATCCTCAAACGCTACATAAATTTTACAAGACAAAAAATAACCTAAATATGGTGCATCCCGTAATGGTAGAAAAACCTCCTCCAAATCTTCACTCTGAAGTTCTTGTTTTCTTGCTCTATCCATTACTAAGCACAACTCATTAAAATATTTTTGTTCATAAGATTTGATCTCTAGCCTCATTTTTAACCTAATTCTATTTACATTAATCATTTTTTTATTTATTATTAATCTACCATAATTTTATATTTTTACAATAATAAATTGGAGATGATTGAATGAAAAATAGAGTTAAATATATCCTTGCATTCGTTTTTTCAGTTTTTTGCATTGGTCTATTGATCTTTGCAGGGTATTTACAAATTAGCGAACATAGATACAAAGGCCTCGGTTGGTATGCTTTAGCTATCATAGTCCTACTTATTAGTGCTTTTCTTTACTTGAGAAATGCTATTAAAAATACTAGTATTGCTAACTTAGATAATGCGGAAGACAATGATCCTGATCTAAAGCTGCTAGAAACAAAATCAAAAACAAAATCATTAGACTTTATAAGTAATCTAAGCTTCTGGGGTGGCATGATACTAATGATCTATGCCTCACATCAATTAAAAGATGACCCTCAATTTTCTTATATACTTTTTGCTATTTCAGGCACTTTAACAATAATTTGGTTAACTACCTTAGTAGCTCAACTTTTTTATATTGTTAAATACGGGAGAAAATTAGATGACACAGAAAAATAAATTATTAACTTTATCTTCCTTTAATTCACAGTATTTAAAACATATTTGGCGAGACGGTTTTCAAGATGAAAATCCTGAATGGACTAAATGGAATGCACCCTATTTTAATGATTATCATGCTTATCCTTCTTTTTCTCAGTTTGAACATAGTCCCATTACTGACTATCTACTAAGCAATTCTTGTAAATGCATCTGTTTGGATGGAAAAGGCATCGGGATGGTTTCAAAAAATTGGATAGATGAAGTAACCCGCTGGCTTGAAATTGGCATAGTTATTTATAATCCCATCTATTGGCACCGTGGAATAGGTAGTCGAGTACTAAAAATATGGATATCTGAAATTTTTGACCAATATCCGGAATTAGAGCATATCGGGTTGACTACTTGGAGTGGAAACCCACGAATGATCCATCTTGCTCAAAAACTAGGTTTTAAAAAAGAAGCTCAAATTAGGAAAGTGCGTTTTTATAAAGAAAAATACTATGATTGCATGAAATACGGTATTTTGCGTGATGAATGGATTAATTAAAAAAAGGCAGTGAGTTTATCTTTGAATTGCTGCCTTTTTCTGATATTAACTTTTTAGCTCTTTTATACCTATCTTCTACATTATTAACAACCTAATTTATTCGCAAAGGCCTCTTAGATTCATCAAAAATATTTTATCATGTGTTATAATGTGGTTAAACGTAATACATTTGAGGTGAAAATTATGACAACTACTGTAAGTTTGAGATTACCGGAAGATTTAAAAAAACAAGCAACTGATGTTTTTAACGAATATGGTCTTGATTGGTCATCAGCAATGAGAATGATTTTAACGCAAGTAGTAAGCGAAAACGCTATACCAGTTAATTTATCAAGATATTCAGATATTTCTCCAACAATGAAATCTAACATAGAAAAATCACTCCAAGAATACAAAATAGGAGATTACAAAACTGCAGATTCAGTAGATGAATTATTTGAGGAGCTTGATAAAGATTAATGGCAAAAATCAACTTCACTCCTCAATTTAAGCGAGATTACAAGAAGCTCAAAAGAAAACACTACGATACCAATAAGTTGAAGCATGTTATCAATTTATTGGTTGAAGAAAAATTTGAGATTCTTGCTCAAAAATACGATGATCATCAATTAAAAGGTTCATTCAAGTCTATGCGTGCGTTGCATGTTGAACATAATAAAGCTGGAAATTGGGTTTTAGTATATAAAATTCATAAAGGTCAATTAGAATTATTAACTATTGACTTAATTTCTACTGGATCTCACAATCATTCTTATAGAACTTAAAGCATTTGAAAAATACTCTAACTAAAAAACTGATACATCAACGTTTATCTAACAATGATGTATCAGTTTTTTTGCTTTCTAAAGAATTACAATTAAAACTGTATTTCTACTTATTTCCTTACTAGTTAACTTCTTTATTGGTATATGATCATCTGTTGATTTTATATGTTTACTTCTTCTATTTCCATAGCCCAATTCTACTCCTTATTATTAATTGATATTATAAATAGCTCCTACTAAGCTAAATAATGCCACTCCCCAAAATAAACCAACAAGCAAACCTGAAAAGAAAGTTACTGGTCCACTTAATCTCTTGATCATTAATTTATAACTAAAAACAATCATCAATGATTCCGAAATAATTGCAACTTCATTGACATATGATTTCAATCCAACTAAAGGAAAAATCAAAGCTAAGCTTACTGTAAATATTATCGCACCCACGTACCATTTCCATGATATTTTCTTAAACAAGTCTTGAAAGCCCCAAAACAAAAAGGCAAATAAATATGGAATAAAGGTATGCATATCGATCCAAGTATTCATCTTTTCACCTATCTCTATTAACAAACTTTTTGATTATATTAATAATTTATAATATTTTTTGCAATACTTTTTATAATTTTATTTTCATAATTTAATAAAGTGTGCTAATATTATTCTTATCAAAGAAGAAACGACTAAATAAGTCACTTTGATGGGGTCTAGAAAGGTATATTATGTCTTTAAAGTTTGCTAACAAAAAGAAGCTAGCACTTTATGCCCTTTTAGCCTGCATAAGTGCTTGTGGTAATGTCGTCATCGCTTATGTCACAAAGATAATGCTAAATAGTGCACAATATCATCGTGGCTCATTAAAGCAATTAGTTCTTATCGCTCTTTTAGGAGCAACTGTTCTAATTGTTATCATGTTCTTAAATTTTGAATATCGTTATTTACGTTTCGATATTACACGGGATATTAATATTAAGCTCAAGGATAAAACTATCAACTACTTAGTAAATCAACAAGCTGATTCACAAAAAGAGGGTCTTAATTTAATGACTAATGACCTAAAGCAAATTGAGTTACTTAAAACCACAAACGAATTAATGATTATCTCTGAGATAGCAGCTTTTATTATTTCAATTATTGTTGGCTTATTAAACTCTTGGCTATTAACGATAATTTTTGTAATCACTACAATTATTCCAGGACTTATTCAGAAACTATTTGTAAAAGATATTCAAAATAAAGCTAGCATTTGGGAAGAAAAAAATGCCGATTACACTCAAGCCGTAACCGATGCTATTAATGGTTCGAAAACAGCGATGCTCTATGATGTTGAAATGCCGCTTGTTTCTTATGTAATCAAACAAGCAAAACAAATGGAGAATGCATTGCGTTCTTTGAACTATACCCAGGGAGCTATTTCTACTTTAATTATTACAATAGCAGATATTTTTAGCTTTATCGTTCCATTTTTAATTGGCGCCATTCTAATGTTCAATGGCCAAATTGGAGCTGGTACATTAGTCATGATTGTTCAATTATCTAATGACTTTATTAATCCAATTACAATGATTCTGGATCAGATTAACCAAATACGTTCTACTAAACCAATCTGGAACAAAATTGAAAAGGCACTCCACTCAAAAAATACATCCCCTACCTCATCTTTTTTATCTTTTAATCAATTAAAGATTGAAAATTTAACATATATTATGAATGATAAATCAATTTTAAAAGATGTATCCTTTACACTCGAAAAGAACGAAAAAATATTACTAATGGCTCCAAGTGGTTTTGGTAAAACTACTCTCTTACGCTTGTTAGTAGGACAGCTTACTCCAACTGCTGGTTCAGTCATTATCGATGATCAACATATAGAAGATAACTGGAACAAGGCTCATGAATATTTCGGTTATATCAACCAAAAGCCATTTATATTTGATCGGAGTTTACTTTTTAACTTAACTTTAGGTAAAAAATATTCAAAAGATGAATTAATGAATGCGATTCAATTAGCCGGACTGACAGAATTAATTGACAGTAAAGGATTTGACTATCGAGTTGGTCAAAATGGTAATAATCTTTCTGGAGGTCAAATTCAGAGGATTGAAATTGCTCGAGCTATTTTAGCTAAAAGACCAATTTTACTTGCTGATGAAGCAACCAGTGCGTTAGATAATAAACTTTCATTGCAAATTCATAAAACACTCCTAACTAATCCTAACTTTGCAGTAATTGAAGTAGCCCATAAAATTTCTGATCAAGAAAAGAAACTTTTCGATAAAATTATTGATTTAAGTAAATAAAATATACTAAAAAGGTACAGCCACTACATATAGCGTCACTGTACCTTTTTAGTATATTTTCACTTATTTTCTAACCACTTTATAACGATTGCTTCTATCTTCTACTTGTTCTTTATCAGCTGGATAACCAATTGGCACAAGCACGGTAGTTTCATAACCTTCGTCCATTCCCAGTTCTTTTTGAAGTTCAGGAAACTTATTTAGTGCAAATACTCCGCCCATTACATAAACTGATCCTAAACCTAAATCTGCCGCTTCTACCATTACATTCTCAGCAGCTACAGAAGCATCCCTTTCACCAAACTGACTGTCCTTTTTAGTATTAATCATAAATATTAACGGTGCGTTGTAACAAGAATTGTCGGTACTATCTTCTATCTTTTTAAGTAGTTCTGATTTTGTAATTACGCTAAGTTCCATGACATCAGTTTGGTGCATGGCACAAGGTGAAGCTTGAAAAGCATCAATTAGCTTTTGGATTTTTTCTTCCTCTACTTCTTCATTAGTATATTTTCTAACTGCTTCTCTTTCAAAAATTGCGTTCATAATTTTCTCCTTTTAAGGTGAGACTATTTACCATCTATATAAATTTATTTTACTCTCTCATAGAGAAATTGTAATAAAAGATCATTAAGTGAAGCTTTTGATAGTTATTTTTTCTTCTTCTACCTATCTTTGTTAGAATGACGGTGAAAGCAATATTGTCAAAGAAAGGACGATAGTTATGGATATTGAAAAAGAGGTATCTAAACCAATATTTAAAGCTACTTTACTAGCAATTTCTCTCTTTATTATGATGCCCTCTGTTATTTCTCCTGCTCTTCCCTTAATGGAAAAAGCCTTTCCTAATATTCCTCGTGTTACTGTTGAATTACTAACTACTATTCCTAATTTTGGAGAAATATTTGGTCTTTTAATAAATCCTTTTCTAGTTAAAAAAATTGGTAGAAAAAAGTAATTTTAATTGGACTAGCTCTAGTTGGAATCTGTGGAACTTTACCAGTAATTGTTAATAGTTTTTGGCTAATATTTATTCTCCGCATCTTGCTTGGATTTGGTATTGGGATTTATAACTCCTTAGCCGTCAGTTTAATTATGATGATTTATGAAAATAATAAAACTGAACTCAATCGACTATTAGGCTTTCAAAACATTATGAACGATGTGGGCTACATCGCTTCTGCCTTTATTATTTGTTATCTAGTAACATTATCTTGGCACGCTGTTTTCTGGGTATACATTCTTGCCATTCCCGTATTTTTTATGTTTGAACACTTTATTAAAGTTCCTAAGAAAACTAAGCATTCTTCTGGAAAACATTTTTCTCTTTCTAATATAAAGCAAGCTTTTAATTCAAACATTATTTATCTCAGCATCCTTACACTTTTAATTTATATTTTCTACATGGCTCTTGCTTATAAACTTCCTAGTTTTATCGTAGATTTTCATTTAGGAAATGAAAGTATGGCTTCGTTAATGCTAGCAGTAATTGCCATTACCGGTATTCCATGCGGGATCGCATTTAATTGGCTTTATACTAAACTAAACAAATGGGTATGGGTTTTATGCATGATTTTAAATGCGCTTGGATTTTACTTAATTAGTAGCGCAAGAAATACCTATGTGTCAGTAGCGGGATGTATTGTACTAGGAGCAGGTTTCGGTATTGTAATGCCATACATCTTTAAATCGATTTCCTTAAGTGTCCCTGACCAATTAAGTAATCTAGCTACTACATTATGCTTAATTATGATGGACATTGGTGCTGTAATTTCTCCATTTGTTATTTCAATCATCGCTAAGAATTCAGATAAAGCTCTACTTTCCTCAGCTATCTTCTTTGGAATCGTAACCTTAATTGAAATTGCTAGAAATATGTACGCCAATCTAAAACATAAGTATTAAATACTTTAATATTAATCTAAAAAATGCTGCTGAATCTAAAGGTTATTAGGCCTTGATTTAGCAGTATTTTTTATCACTCAAACTTTTAACTAATCAAAATCTACATTATTTGGAAAATGATTCAATCTTTCATTTTCAACACCGATTTGATTTTCAATCTCAAGTAATCGATTATATTTCTCTACTCTTTCTGATCTTGCTGGTGCCCCAGATTTCAGTTGACCTGCATTGGTAGCAACTGTAAAGTCAGCAATAAATGTATCACCTGTTTCACCGGAACGGTGAGATACCATCGTTGTCATATTGTTCTTTCTAGCTAAACGAATTGTTTCAAGAGTTTCTGTAATAGTACCTATTTGGTTAAGTTTAATTAAAATAGAGTTACATAATTTATCCTTAATCGCTTTTCTAACAAGTTTAGGATTGGTGCATACATTATCATCCGCAACGACTTGATGAGTAGAGCCAAATTTAGCAGTAAATTTTTCAAAGTTCTCCCAATCGTTTTCATCAAAAGGATCCTCGCAAGAAATAATCTCTGGGAATTCTTTTAATAATTTATCATAATATTGAAGCATTTCTTCCCCATTCCAGATATGACCTTCGAAATGATATTTTCCATCTTCAGTATTATAGAAAGAACTTGCTGCAGCATCAAAAGCAATTGCAATGTCTTTTCCAGGTTTATAACCTGCTTTAATAATAGCTTTTCGCAGCATCTTTAAGGCTTCTTCAGAACTATTAAGGTTTGGAGCAAAACCACCTTCATCTCCCAATCCAGTTTCAAATCCAGCTTCTTCAATTACAGCTTTTAATGCATGGTATGTGTTAACTATCTTTTCAAAACCATCACGGAATGAATTTTTAGCAACAGGGGTAATCATAAATTCTTGAATATCAATTCCATTATCAGCATGCTTCCCTCCATTAATTACATTATGAAAAGTTTGTGGCATTTCTAACTCACATCCCCCAAGATAACGATATAGTGGTTCATCTTTTGACCTAGCTGCTGCGCGTGCAATTGCCATTGAAGTACCTAAGATTGCATTAGCTCCTAATTTAGCTTTATTTGGGGTTCCATCTAGTTTAATCATTGTCCGGTCAATCTTTGCCTGATTGTAAGGACTGAAGCCCTTAAGAGCATCATTGATTGGACCATTTACATTTGCAACAGCTTGAGTTACGCCTTTTCCTTGAAGACGTTTGCCACCATCTCTTAATTCAACAGCTTCTTTTTCACCTGTTGAAGCTCCAGAAGGAACTTCAGCTTTAGCTACTGTTCCATCAGATAAATAAGCATGAACCTCTACAGTTGGATTACCTCTTGAATCAAAAATCTCTAATGCTCTAACTTTTTCTACATAAACAGTCATTTAAAATACCTCCTGATATACAAAAAAGAGCAAAATAAATACGACCCCTACCACCCGCTACTCAAAAAGAGTTTGTAGGAAGTAGACGTCGTTAGATTTTGCTCGGTTTAATTGGTGAACGTCATCACCTATTCAATTTACACTTTCATCATACCAGCATTCTTTTTAAATGCAAGAGATAATACAAAATAATTCCACTTATCGTCAATCTTTAACTAAATGAATTTCACGATCAAATAATGCACGCATCTCTTGATTAAAATTATGTGCTATAAAAATAATTGTCTCTTTTCCCTTAACTAAATTCTTTAAAATATTCATGGTTGCCTTTTGATCTATCGCACTAGTTCCTTCATCAATCAAAATTATGTCACTTCCATGTACTTTAGCCCGGGCTAGAACAATTTTTTGTCTCTGACCGCCCGAAATATTTAGTTTATCTAGATTTAATTGATGCTCTAATCCTTCCTTGAATTTAGAAATATCATTAGCGAAATTAACCTCTTTGATTATAGGCTCTACTTGAGAATTTAATTTTGAATTAAACATAGTAATGTTTTCTTCAATCGTTCCAGGAAATAGATTTGGATCTTGTGGAATATAACCAATCTTCGACATATCAGGATTAATTTCTTTTCCATCTTTATCTTTAAAAATAATTGATCCTTGTGTCGGTTTTATTGAACCTAAGATCAATTTAAACAAGGTAGATTTCCCAGCTCCGGAATCTCCAGTTAACAAAATTTTTTCTCCAGATTTTATTTGAATATCAGGAAAACTTAAATTCTCACCATTTGGAAAAGCTAAAGCTAAATTCTCAGTAGAAATTAGAGCTGGCTTTTTCTTCTGAATATTTGAATTATTCTGTAGTGGTGCAGAATCACTGCTAATTTGGTCCATTAGTTCTTCAGAAGATTTCATAAAACTCAATGCTTGGATCATTTGTTGCAAGCCAATGGAAATATTAGCTGCAAAATTTTGTACTGACATGATTGCACCAAAGAGTACTTGTCCTTGAGTGATCATATATCCCGTCAGAGAAAGAAGGATCAATTGTCCTATTGAGTTACATAATCCATTTATTACAATTAGTTCTTGCTGGGTACCAGTTTGATGAACATGCGCTTTTTCAATCTTATTGGCTGCCTGACTCTGAACTTGAAATAGCTTGGCACCAGCAAAATATCTACGTAATTCTTCAACTCCAGAAAACCATTTTTCCAACACATCTAAATAATGTTTATTTTGAACAGAAACATTGGTTGTCGCCTTTTCCATCTTTTTCTGAACAAGTTTAGGAATATAGTAAGATGCAATATCAATCAAAATACTTACAACAAAAATTTGCCAATGAATTGTGAGTAAGGCAACTAAAGCACCAACAAACATTGTTCCATAAAAAGGAACGATAATGTACCAATCAAAATAATTTTCTCTTACCATCTCAAGGTCGTTAGTCATTCGATTTTGAGCCGCAGCTATTTTGTGATACTTATTGTCCTTAAAGTAATGACTAGCAAGATTATTACGAATTTTTTTATTATATTCCTCTTCTTGAATGCGAGTAACAAACTGAATGTAATAAATTAAGCCTTGGGCTGCTAAATATAAGACTCCGATAGCAAGACTTGTCCATAACACTCCCATCCAGTTTTTATTCTTGATGAAAGTTAACCAATACATTTGGACATATCCTGCACCAATTGCGCCCAATCCAGAAATAATGGATAAAAAATTGATATAAATAAATCTAAGGTAGTTTGTCTTGATAAATCCCTTAAAGCTCATCCCTAATCACCTCCATTTTTCAAGCTGATTTTTCGATCAAACAGGTTCTCTAGCTCATCATTAAAATTATGGGCAATCATGACAATAGTAGTTTCCTGATCAAGTAAATTTTCCAAAATTTTCTTTGTTGCCTTACTGTCAATTGCACTTGTTCCCTCATCAATAAAGAGCCATTTTGATCCGGCTAAAATTGCTCTTGCCAAAACGATTTTTTGCTTTTGTCCTCCTGATAGATTTCCTTCATCCAAATTAATTTCATGCTTTAAACCAGCTGGGATTTTTTTAAGATCATTTTCAAACTCAACTTGTTTAACTACTCTTTTTACTTTCTCATCAAGCTTTGAATTGAACATTGTCATATTATTTTCAATAGTATCAGGAAAAAGAGTATTATCTTGTGCTACATATCCAAGTTCATCCCGATTGAGTTTAATTTCTTTACCATTCTTATCTTCAAAAATCACTTGGCCCCTAGTTGGTGATAATTTATCTAAAATCAACTTAAATAAAGTCGATTTTCCACTACCACTATCGCCTATTACTAAAACTTTTTCACCACTTTTAATAGTTAAATCTGGATAAGAAATAAGTTCACCATTCTTAAATTGATGCTGTAGGCCCTTTATCTGTAATTTAGCTACTTTTTTATCTTGATGCTCATTTTGTAAAGGTGCGCTCGCGCCTTCTAAGGAGGTTATTTTTTCATTTAATTTCTTTGATGATTTAATTAGATTCCACTGAGCAGCAAATTGTGCAGTCCCATTCATAACTGTTGAACAAAATTGAATTGTTGTAATAACGGCACCAAAGACTATTTGCCCATTAAAGTATAAATATGCAGCCAGAATCATCAAGATTATCTGTCCACCTATATTAACAATAGAGGTAGCTAAGTCCGCAATAGCAATAGTTGCACCTTGGTGAATAGCCGCCTTTTTATAAGCATCAGCTGCTTGATTCATGGAGCCAGAATAAATTCCAAAACTACTATATCTTCTTAATTCATCTAAGCCATTAATCCAGTTTGAAATTGCTTTTAAAAGTTTTTCATTTCTTTTAGTGACTTCAATCGTGGCATTTGAACTCATATTTTCAAATGCCTTTGGCAACAAAAGTGAAACTAAAGTTAGGATAAGCGTTAATAAAACTAAGCTCCAATTGTAAGAAAATAACACTACTATTGAAAAAATAACCATCAACCCATATAAGAAGGCAGCTTTAATTGGCTTTAAATAGTTTCTAGTTAATTGATCCAAGTTAGCAGCTAAATTATTTTGAACTGATGCTGTATCATCAATTTGCTTCTTAAACAAATATAAGCTAATCTTTTTTCTTATTTGATGTAAGTAACCTTGACTCTGTTTACTGTACAAGTAGTCCGAACCCGAACCCAATAATAACCGGCAAATATCACAGAGCCTTGATAAAGCAATAAAGATTACAAAGCCTAAAAAATTCAAATTCTTTAAATTATTAAATGCCGGTGTCATCAAATATTGAGAAAGGGTATCTATTACAGCAGCAAATATTATCATTAAAAAAATTAGAATAAAGCGACCTTTATTTATTCTAAATATTCCGCTTAGCTTCATCCTTAACCTCTCCCTTTAATTTTTTATTTATATTTTAATATTACTGCGTAGATTTTAATTTACAAGCTATTTTTATTAAGTGGTCAAAAAGGCAAACTAAGATGCAAAATTATATAAGTGAAATGGCATACACTGCCCATATAATGCATAATTTTATCGGAGAAACTATAATAGTAGTTTCTATGTTTATATAATTTTATTAATTAAAAGTCATAATTAATACAAGAAAAATCTTTAAATAATCTTTTATTTTTAGTTAAAATATTAGATAATATCATCAAATTCAATTAATTGGAGGGTATACCATGATTTACGTTTTTATTGGTGTGATTATTTTACTAATTATTATCTATCTCTTATGTGGCTTACGGATCGTACCGCAAAACTATGTAGGTTTAGTTGAAACTTTAGGTAAATACTCACGAACTGTGAAAGCTGGTTTGGTTTTTATTTGGCCAATTTTCCAAAGCTTGAGAAAAGTAAGCCTAGCATTGCAACCCTTAGAAATTTCTAAATATCGAATTATTACCAAGGATAATGCCGAAATCACTACCAGCTTAACCTTAAACTATCTTGTTACTGATGCATATAAATACTTCTATAACAATACAGACTCTGTTGAATCAATGGTGCAATTAATTCGCGGTCATTTACGTGATATTATCGGACGAATGGAATTAAATGAAGCTCTAGGATCAACTAGTGAAATCAATGCCCAACTATCAAAAGCAATTGGCGATTTAACTGATATTTATGGAATTCAAGTAGTTCGTGTTAACGTTGATGAATTGCTTCCTAGCCCAGAAATTCAAAAGGCCATGGATAAACAGTTAACTGCTGACCGTGAAAAAACTGCCGCTATTGCTCGTGCTGAAGGTGAAGCTAGAAATATTGAATTAACTACTAAAGCTAAGAACGACGCACTCGTTGCTACTGCAAAAGCAAATGCTGAAGCAGTAAAAACTCAAGCTGATGCAGATGCTTATCGAATTGATAAATTACAACAAGCTCTTGATAAAGCCGGCGATGGTTATTTCAGAAATCAAAGCCTAGATAGTTTTAACCAACTAGCACAAGGACCTAACAATTTAGTTGTATTAGATAAAGATGAAATCACTGATTTAGGTAAAATCCCAGCTGCTAAAAAGATTTGGGATCAAAGTGAAGATTAATAAGAACACTAAAAAACTTCTACTTTTTTAATGGTAGAAGTTTTTTTAGTATTCTAGATTGCTGTCCATTTTTTGTGAAAATGTGTAAATAAATCTACATTATTTTTCAAGAGACTAACAATTCCCTGTTTATCAATTAAAACTTAAGTAAACGAACTATATTTTCCGTAGTTCTAGCCACATTACTTGGTCCATTTTTCAAAGCAGTAGAAAGATCACACGCTCCGGGAATAATTCCAAAAATTGCAGTAAATCCTTCGCCATATAAACTATCAATTCCTTCTCCAAGATATCCGGCTAATGAAATAACTGGCTTATGGTACTTTTTACCTAATTTAGCAACTCCATATGGTGTCTTTCCAAATTTGGTTTGAAAATCTGTGCCACCTTCTCCGGTAAAGACATAGTCAGCATCCCTAATTTTTTCTTCTAGTTTGGTTACTTCAATTGCAAGATCTACTCCTCGCCTCATTTCACAAGTAGTGAAAGCCATTAAACCAGCTCCTAAACCACCTGCCGCTCCTGCGCCTGACACTGAGGCAACATCTTTATTCAAATTACGTTTAATGATTTTAGCGTAGTGTTGTAAATTATTTTCAAGTTTTTCAACCATTTCTGGTGTAGCGCCTTTTTGCGGTCCAAAAACTCTTGATGCACCATCTTTACCAATTAATGGATTAGTAATATCACTTGCTAAAATGATTTTTACATCTTGCAATCTTGAATCTAAATTAGAAATATCAATTCTATCTAGTTTATCTAAATTTCCGCCACCAAAAGAAATTTGATGATTGTTTTGATCGAGTAGTTTTGCTCCTAAAGCCTGAGCCATGCCGCTACCACCATCATTAGTGCTACTGCCGCCTAATCCAATAATAATTTCTTTAACATCATGATCTAATGCACCCCTAATCAATTCACCAGTACCAAAAGTGGTGGTTATCATCGGATTGCGTTTCTTCTTTTCTACTATTTCTAAGCCGCTTGCCTTAGCCATTTCAATTACAGCAGTTGTCCCATTACCTAGAATTCCATAATATGCACTTATCTTATTTCCAAGTGGCCCTGTAACTTCAACGGTAACTCTTTGGCCATTTGTCGCATCTACTAAAGAATCAACTGTTCCTTCTCCACCATCTGCCATAGGTACTTTGACTACTTCGACAGCTGGATTAGCCTGTTTTATTCCTCTTTCCATTGCATCGCAGACTTCTTTTGCTGTCATGCTTTCCTTAAATGAATCAGGAGCTACTACATATTTCGTCATTATCTATAACCTCTATTTTTATTCTCTATATTCATTTTATTATTATTTTTTACTGTATAATACATTTAAAGAGGAATACTTAAGTTTTAATTATAAGCGTGAAAAAATGAAAATTGGACTTATTCGTTGTTTCTTTCTCTCTAGGCCTAAACTGGGGCTGGAGGGGTGAAATTAATTTTTCAGAAACTATGAAGTCTCTTTTTTACTAAATCTTGGAGTAAAGGATATCCTACTAGGAAAGCAAAACGTAAAATAAAAAATACTAAAGAAGTAAAAGACCTTAACCGGCTAACTAAAAAAGCTATGCTCTCTTTTCTTCCTGATTTAAATCCCGAACTTCTTATTCCAGTTCTTAATTATGATCCTGTTTTTGATTTTATTGTAAAATAATGGTAAAGATACTGACTTAATTGATACACTTAGAAAAATCAAAGTTGAACATAATAAATAGGACTTCTGCCCTAGACTAAGGCAGAAGTCTTATTTTCATACGGATAAACATGCCTAGAATTTGATTGAAACTCTTTCACAGAAATTATCTTATTTGCTTCATCAAATTTAATAATTGATACACCATCAAACTCACTAATTCTATTTTTATAATTACATTTAAAATACCATTCAACAAAAGCTATCTCATTATCAATCCAAATATTCTTAATTGGCCATTCCAACACTTGTCCATTCTTATTCCAATCTTTATACCAAGCTATAATTTCAGCTTTATTCCTATAAATTGGACCATAACATTTACTATAACTAGCATTTTTACTGAAAGTATCCTCAAAATCTTTAAAGTTTGGAATAATCTACGAGTTAAAATATCTTTTTATTACTTGCTCTTTACTCTTCATTGTCATGCCCTTCTATTTTTTTAAGATTATAGAAAAAAGGTAGAAATAAATTTCTACCTTTAAAATCGAAGTATTATCTTTATTCGAATTTCAAAACTTCGTCAACTGGATACCTAACTGACTTAAGTTTTTCTACATTTTTATCTGGTTTTCCGATAGCAATCCCCATTACTGGAACATATTGCTTAGGGTCAAGTCCCATTACGCTTGCCGCTTTCTTTGCATCATAACCTGCCATTGCATTTGTTTCATATCCATGTGCTCTAGCAATTAACATTAACTGCATAGCAGCAAGTGAAGAATCAACCATTGCATCAGCCGTAAGCATTGTTTTATCTGCATGCTCGTATAATGGTAAAAATGTATTATAAACTTTATCTAGTTCTTCTTTTGAGATTCTCTTTTCTGCATACATTTGATCCCATAATGCACGATACTTCTTAAAGGCTAGTGTATTACCAAAAATCTGAATAACTGCACTTGATGTATCAATTTGCGGATTATTGAAGGGCATGTAAAATTTATGTAATTTTTTCTTACCTTCATCAGTATACACTACTACAAATTGCCACGCTTGTAAGTTACATGCAGAAGGTGCAGTAGTTGCTTCTTTAACTATTTCTCTCAATTCAGACCGTGGAATTTTCACATTTTTATCAAAATGTCGAACCGAATGGCGATTGAGTAACACATCACCGAAATTATTGTTTTCAAATTGTGCCATGTGATCTATCCTCCTATGTTTATCAGCGCTTACATTAAATATTATAGTATAAAATTTATGGCATAGAAAAACAGAGAGATTATAATTTATAACCTCTCTGTTTTGTATTACCAAATAGTAATTCTGTCTTCTGGATCAAGCCACATTCCATCTTCTGGAGTTACATTATAAGCTTCGTAAAACTCATCTTGATTTTGAACAGGAATATTAACTCTTGTCGGTTGCGGGGCATGTACATCAGATTGAACTTCAGCAGTAATTGATTCTGGACGTTGTTTTTGCATCCAGCTCTTTGCATAAGTTTCAAAGAGATCTCTCATTTCTCCGCCTTCTGTCTTATTAGCAGCAATTGCACAAGAAAGACCGCTTAGGTCGGCAATGTTTTCAGAAACAACTTGCTTACCATTTAACTTAGCTGGTCCATACTGTAAGCCATCAAAAATATCGGCAACGGCTTTAGTACGTTTATTGAATTCAGCAAAGTCTTCTTTAGTCCACCAGTTCTTCATATTACCCTTTTCATCAAATTGGGCCCCATTATTATCAAAAGCATGAGAAACTTCGTGACCAATAGTTGCTCCAATTCCACCATAGTTAGCTGCACGAGATTGTTTTGCATCATAAAATGGTGCTTGCAAAATTCCAGCTGGGAAAGTTAAATCATTCTTTTGTGGGTCATAGCAAGCATTGTTTAAGTTGCCAGGCATCGCCCAGACACTACGATCAGGAACTTGATTTAGCTTTTGCAAGTTGTCTTTAATCTTTTTTTGATTAATAAGAGCTTGATTCTCATATAGACTCTTATTTAGATCAACTACTAGGCGGTCAAAAACGGCCTGATTCTTTTCTGGATAACCAATTTTAAGTTTTAGGGCTTGCAATTTAACAATAGCTTGTTTCTTAGTAGCTTCTGAAAGCCAGTCATTATCTTGAATTCTTTCTTCGTAAACCTTCAGCATATTTTTGATCATGCTAATTACATCATTTTTAGCATCATCGCCAAAATAAGTTTTACCGTAATAAATCCCAACAACTTCATCAAAAGCCGCATTTGCTAAACGGTATGCATGCTTATCTTGTGCTGGCATTTCAGGCACCCCATAAACAGCTTGTCTAAATGGAAAAGCTGCTTCTCTAAAGTCTTGAGATAAGTAGTTAGCTACTCCATTAATAAACTTAACAATCATCCAGCTCTTGATTTCGTCAAATTCACTATTATTTAAAAATTCATTGATATGATCAAAATAACGTGGCTCTGCTTCAATTACTTGATCAGGTAGTTCAGGTAAAAGCTGTTTTAAGAAAGCATTGATGTCGAAATTCTCAAATTTAGCTTCAAATTCTGCTAATTTAACTGGATTATAGACAGCTGCATAGTCAGCCCATTCTTCAGTCGACTTTAAAACTTTGGCAAGTTTTTTATCAAATTCAATCCCTTTTCTTGCCCAAGTTTTTGCTTGTTCTTCCTCTACTCCAGCCATCACAAGTAGCTTAACTGTTTGCTTTTCCAAAGTAGAAAGCAATTTTTCGGCATCCTCACTTTGATAGGCAGTAGTATCTGGCAAAAAAGTACCTGGTCCTTCTGCATATAAAGCATTATGATCAGTATCCTTCATATCTTCCATTACAAAAATATTGAATGGTAAGTCATATCCTTTTGCAAACAAGTCAGCAGCTTGTTTATTAAATTCTTCAAAATTATCTAATGAAGTTAATTTTTCTAAATCAGCTTTGATAGGTTGAGCCTGCTCTTTATTTCTTTTATTAAAATTAATTGCTAATTTATAAAGATTAATTGCTTTTGCAAAATTAGGTATAGTAGGAATCTCCTTTTTACCATCAGCAAATTCGGCAAAATCCTTCATCAATTGATCTTCAATTCGCATGTCTAAAATCAAATTAATTCCTGTTGAAGTTCTGTCAGCTGGAATTTTTGCTTTTGAAAGCCATTCTGAGTTAACTGCTAAGTAAAGATTATCTTGTGGTCTAGTATTAACATCAGGTTTAGTTAAATCACCTGCACCACCGCGAACGCTAAAGTATTTTCTCATTTAATTACCTTCCATTTAATCGTAATATTAATTAAATGATATCATGATTAAATTAAATTTAAAATATTGTACTAAATAAAACCGTACGTATCTCTCCGTACGGTTTATTTTTTAATCTACTGATTTCAATGCTTCTAGCATATTAACTTCTTTAATCTTACGATTTACGAAAATTGCCATAATACCTGTAATGACTAAGGGAATTAAAGCTGACAATAAATAATTACTAAACAAAATTCCAGGTCTAAACATTGCATTTAGGGGAGCTAAATTGTCAATAATAAAGCCGTGTAGCCAATTACCAACTAAAAATCCAATTAAAATACCAAAAATTGATAAAATAATCGTCTCTCGATAAATATATAAGCTGGCCTCATTATTGTAAAAACCTAATACTTTTAAGGTTGCAATTTCTCTCATTCGCTCTTCTAAATTGGTTGTCGTTAAAGTAAAAATCACCACCACTGCTAATAGTGCAGCTAGCCCAATCAATAGAAATATTACTTTATTCATACTTTGGATCAAACTATCGATAATTTGTTGATTATTAGTATTTAAATTAATTGCACTAACTGCTCCAGTTTTCATCAAAGAATTCGCAAAGGAATTAGTTTGTTTTTTATTATTTAACTCAATTAATTGGGCATTTGAATTTACTTTTTTATTAAAGTACTTTTGATAAACATTCGAATTCATTAGGACATAGTGTCCCATATACATTTCACAGATATTACTAATAGGTAATTTTACTTTTTTGCCATTAGTAGTTACTAAACTTAACTCATCCCCAATACTTAAATTCAGTAACTTAGCCAATTTTTCTGAAATAACTATTCCCCGACTATTTAAGTTGATTTTTTGACCAGAGGATCTATTTCTCAAACTAATATATTTGCTAATCTGACTACTTTTTTCTGGAACAATTATCGAAAGATCCTGATTAGTACCGGCAATTTTTTTCGAGACATTTTCAAAATATACCGGCAAATATTTATTTACCTGACTAGAGGAAAGCTTTTGATTTAATTTAGTGCTTTGTTCGCTAGACAGAGAATTTTTATCAATCGCAATTAGATCATACTTAATAATCTCACTGTATTGTTTTTGTCCAATACCCGCTAGTGAATCACGAATCCCAAATCCCATCATTAATAAGCCAGTGCATCCCGCAATACCTAGAATAGTCATAATCATTTTTACTTTATAGCGAAAAATATTTCTCAAAGTAACTTTATAATTAAAACTTAAATGTTGCCAAAAAGGTTTAATTTTTTCTAGTAAAATCCGCGAACCATTTTTCGGCGGCTTAGGTAACAATAATTCACTTGTCTTGGCCCGCAAAACAATAAACAACTGAATTACCGCAGCCCCCGTAGTACAGAGAATAGAAATTAAGAAGGTTAAGAATAAGTATTTCCATGAAAAACTGCTCTGAAAATTCGTTAATGTCAGGTTTGCTGTATAGGCATTAAAAATTATTCGTGGCAGAATCCAGTACCCACCTATTGCTCCAATGAATACACCTGTTAAAGCAGCAGTTAAGCTGTAGATAACAAATTTTAGACTTGTATCTAATTTACTGTAACCCAAGGCTCTTAAGACACCAATATTTTGTCGTTCTTCATCAATAAAACGAGTCATCGTTGAAAAACTCACTAAAGCTGCTACTGCAAATAGAAAGACTGGAAATATATTAGTGATTAATTCAATTTTTTCTGAATTAGACTGATAAGTATCGTATCCTGAATCATTTTTACGATCATTAACATAATATGAAATGCTGCCTAACTGCTTCATTTCTTGCTTTTGCTCATTCAGTTTCTTTTGTTGCTTTTCTAATTTTTCTTTTTCCTTAGTTATCTCTAAGCCATTATTTTCAGCTAACTGAATCTGCGCTTTAGCCTGCTTAATTTGTTTCTGTGCAGCTTTAAAATTATTATCAACTTCTACTTTTTTTAACTTACCGCTCTGCTTTAAAGAATTAGTAATTCTTTCTTTTTTATTATCGATAAATTTTTGATAAGTACTAGAATACGGGTCTAGCTCTTTAGTTTTATTAAATCGAATTCGGGCAATACTATAACTTTGAGCCTTAAAGGCACTTTTCTTAACTATAGCAACTCCAGAAAGTTGACCAGTTCCAACATTAGTCTGCCCAAGATTACTTTTATCGGTATATTCACTTGGCCGTATAAAGCCAACAATCTTAAACCTACTATTTTTTAGATTAGAATGTTCATTTAAAGTAATCCATTCCCCGATATGATATTTATTTCTAAGTAAATAACTAAGGACAATTTGATTATCTTTCTTCGGAAAGTTCCCACTAATTAATTGATTAGTAGAAATATTTTTACTCTCTGATAAAACACGTAGACTAGTTTTTGAATTATTGATAGTTGTATCCTGTAAATATCCAAAGTCAATAGTAGCTTTTTTTTGCCTGTTTCTTAATAGTTTGTGTATCGTTTTTGTCTAACCCATAGTTTGAACTAACTGTTAAATCTGCTAAATTTACATCTTGATAATAAGTCTGGGCAGTATTTCTCATATCTGGACCAGCCATTTTTAGTCCAATAAAAGCAAAAGCACTAACTGCCATTAGTAGTAGAATTCCGATGAAGCGGCCCCACGAATGATTAAGCGAGCTGAGAGCATCCTTCCATAAAATTCTTCTGTTCATCTCACTCACCTACCATTCAATTTGGGCAATATCTTGCGGAGAAGAATTATTTTCAATTTGCTTTACTTTTCCATCTTGGATTCTAATTACTTTATCAGCAATTGGGGCTAAAGCTGCATTATGAGTAACAATAACCACAGTAGAATTTTTCTTTAAACTGCGATCTTGTAAAATCTTCAGTACTTTTTTACCAGTTTGATAGTCTAAAGCTCCCGTTGGTTCATCGCAAAGTAATAATGATGGATTTTTAGCAATGGCACGGGCTATTGCTACTCTTTGTTGCTCACCACCAGATAATTGGGACGGAAAATTGTTAATCCGCTTTTCAAGTCCCACTTCTTTCAAAGCAACTTCGGCATCAATTGGATTAGTAACCAATTCATTTGCAAGTTCAACATTTTCTTTCGCTGTTAAGTTAGGAATTAAGTTATAAAATTGAAAGACAAATCCAATTTCATTTCTACGATACTTAGTTAATTCCTTAGCCGAATACTGAGCAATGTTATTACCATTAATAATAACTTCACCTTCAGTAACGTTTTCCATTCCGCCTAAGATATTTAATAATGTTGATTTCCCTGCTCCGGATGAACCTAAAATAATTACTAGCTCACCTTGCTTAATATCAAAACTAATATTCTTATTTACCCAGACGACTGTACTACCTGAACCATATTTTTTCGAGCAATTCTTCAATTCAATAAAAGCCATTTTTTCATCCCCTATGTTTAATCTCTTCTAATATATATTTTATGAAAAATTTACTATTTATATTAATAAAAAGCACCTTCTTCAATGAAAAAAGGTGCTTTTAATACAAAAAATTATTATATATATTTGCTTCCCTCTTTAATCGAAAGAGGTGCCATATCAGAAACATGGTTTTCAATAAATTCTCTTACCCACTCAGGATTACTCTTAGAATAATCACGTAATGCCCAACCAATTGCCTTATTAATAAAAAATTCCGAACTATTTAAGTTATTTTCTAGAATCTTTTCTAATAATTCAATATTCATCTTATCTTTACGTAAAAGTTGGTGCTCTATTGCTACCCTTCTTACCCAAAAATCATTATCTTTTGACCAGATTAGCATTAAGTCATTTACTCTTTCATCCCTTAAGCCGATTTTACCAATTGGTTTTATCAAACTATCAATTGTATCCCACCATTGCTTTGATTTTATATAATTAAAAATCTGATCAATATCTTCAAAGGTTAAATACTTTTCTAATGAAATTAAATAGTCACAAACAAAATATTGGGCCTCTCGATGCGAATCAGACCAAGCTTGGTCAAGAAGCTTCCAATCAATTTTTTTATTTTTCTTCTCTGCTTTGATTAGATCATGGTAACTCTTGCGCCTTTCTGGCGATTTTAAACCGTAAAATTTAAATTTATTTCGTAAATACTTTTCCATTTGTTTTGCTAAATCTGGATTACTGTTTTCAATTAGCTTTTGTTTTAATTCTTGATACTTATCTATTTCTTTCACTTAAGTTTCCTTACTTGTTAAAATACATGTAGTAATTACTAGAGGGAGAATAATCATGAAAATTTTAATTGTTATCGATGATTATTTCAATAAAAGCAATGGGATGTCAATTTCAACGCAGCGCTTTGTTCACGAATTAAAAAAAATGGGTCAAGATGTTCGTATCCTTTCTTCAATTGCAGGTGGAAAACCAGATTATCCTCTTCCAATAATGACAATCCCAATTTTTAAAAATATTATTGCCAAAGAAGGATTTCATTTTGCTAAACCTAAAAAAGAAATAATTAAAGAGGCTATTAGATGGGCAGATTTAGTCCACTTGGAAGACCCTTTCCCGGTTTGCTGGACTGCGGCTAAAATTGCCAAACAAATGAGAAAGCCAATTACAGGTACTTTTCATCTTTATCCTGAAAATCTGACTGCTTCAGTTCCAATTCTAGACCATGCTAGCATCAACTCTGCTTTTATGAGATTATTTCGTGATACTACTTTTAATTACTGTAGCTATTTACAATGCCCAACTACCAAGGTCGAACACCGTTTAAAAAAATATAACTTCAAATCCAAGTTAATAGTTATTTCTAATGGCATTAGTGACTATTATTTACAGAGTAATCAACGAACAACAACGACTGATCCCTTTACAATCCTTTCAATCGGTCGTTTTTCAAATGAAAAAGATCAAAAGACCCTAATTAAAGCTATCGGACGTAGTAAATACAAAGATAGAATCAAATTAATTTTAGCTGGGAAAGGCCCCTTAAAGAATGAATATATCTCCCTTTGCCAAAGACTAAAGCTTAATGCTCAGCTTGGCTTTTATTCTAGAAATGACTTAAAACAGATCATGGATCAATCCAATATTGTTGTTCATTGTGCTAACGTGGAAGTTGAAGGGATGGCTTGCATGGAAGCTTTTGCGACTGGTTGTGTACCCATAATTGCCCAAAGTCCTCTCTCTTCTACCAGTTCATATGCTTTAAGTCCTAACAATCTTTTTCCAGCTGGTAGCAGCGAAATTTTAGCTCAAAGAATTGATTATTGGATTAATCATCCTAAAGATTTAAAAATGATGAGTGCAAATTACCAAAATTATGCTAAATCTCTTACAGTTCAATTTTCTGCCAAAAAGCTCCTAACAATGATGAAAAACGCTCAAAAAAATTATCTTTCAAACTAATATTCAAACATAAAAATATGTGTTATTCTTATGTTAAATCTTTCACAAAAAGGAGGAAACTTTTTTAATGTCCATCAAGAAGTTAGAAAATAGCAGCGATCATGCAATGGTAGCTGAAGAAGTTAAAATTTTGACCAACTTACTTAACGAAAGTACACGTCAATTAAGTGGGGATGTGATTTTTAATAAAATTCAAGATTTAATTAAGATCTCTGCCCAAAAAGACTATGATGCTCTTGAAAAGCAAATTGCTAGTCTTACTAATCAAGAAATGATTGTCGTTGCACGTTATTTTGCAACTTTACCTTTATTAGTTAATATTTCTGAAGATGTAGAGTTAGCTAGTGAAGTTAACTTACTCAATAATACGGATCAAGACTATCTTGGTAAACTTGAAGATACGATTGACTTAGTTTCTCAAAAAGAAAATGCCAGTGAAATTCTTAAGCATGTTAATGTAGTTCCAGTTTTAACTGCTCACCCTACTCAAGTTCAAAGAAAAACTGTCCTTGAACTAACTGACCAAATCCATGGTTTATTACGTAGTTATCGTGAAGTTAAAAACGGAACTATTAACCAAGCTGAATGGACTGAAAAACTCCGCGCTTACATTGAGATTTTAATGCAAACCGATATTATTCGTAGCCACAAACTACAGGTTTCTAATGAAATTACAAACGTTTTAGCATACTATCCTAAGGCTTTGATTCCAGCTATCACTAAATTTACAGCTCGCTATCAAGAATTAGCTAAAAAACATAATTTAAATCTATCTGGTGCCACCCCAATTACCATGGGAATGTGGATCGGAGGCGATCGTGATGGAAATCCATATGTTACTGCCGAAACATTAAAGTTGAGTGCCACTTTGCAAAGCCAAGTAATCTTTGAATACTATATTAAACAGCTAAACAAGCTCTACCGCACGATTTCAATGTCTACTTCTTATATGAAGCCTTCATCCGCTGTTGAAAAATTATCAGATCTCTCAAATGATGATTCACCATTTAGAACGAATGAACCATATCGTCGTGCTTTCTACTATATTGAGAGCCGTTTACTTCATACTGAATATACTCTTTTAGGCACAGCTGATAAAAATAGTTTTGTTAAAAAACGCGATTTGGAAAACTTAGACAAAATTCCTGTTTACAAGAATCCACAAGATTTTAAAGCTGATTTAATTACAATTAAAGAATCGCTCGAAGAAGATCATGACCAAGCTGTAGTTAGAAGTTTCTTTACTGAGCTATTAGAAGCAATTGATATCTTTGGTTTCCATTTGGCAACAATTGATATGCGTCAAGATTCTAGTGTAAACGAAGCTTGTGTTGCTGAATTACTCAAGAGTGCCGGAATTTGTGATGATTATAGTGACTTACCAGAAAAAGATAAGGTTAAAGTTTTACTTAATGAGTTAAACAATGATCCACGTAATCTTCACGCTAACAACAAGCCAAAATCTGAACTGCTCCAAAAGGAATTAAATATCTACAAGACTGCTCGTCAACTCAAGGATTGTATTGGTGAAGATGTAATTAAACAACACATTATTTCTCATACTGAAAGTGTCTCTGATCTTCTTGAACAAGCAATCATGCTTAAAGAATATGATCTTTTAAATAATCAAGGAGCTCGCATTCAAGTTGTGCCATTATTTGAAACAGTTGAAGACTTAGAAAACTCTCGTGAAATTATGAAAGAATTTCTAAATCTTGACATTGTTAAAAAGTGGCTTGCTTCTCAAAATAATTACCAAGAAATTATGCTGGGCTACTCTGACTCAAATAAAGATGGTGGCTACTTAGCTTCTTGCTGGAATCTTTATAAGGCTCAGAAAGACTTAACTGCAATGGGCAAGAAATTGGGTGTTAATATTACCTTCATGCACGGCCGTGGGGGAACTGTTGGACGTGGTGGTGGTCCTTCTTATGAAGCCATTACTGCTCAACCTTTTGGCTCAATTAATGACCGTATTCGAATGACTGAACAAGGTGAAATCATTCAAAACAAGTATGGTAATCAAGATACTGCTTACTACAATTTGGAAATGCTGGCCTCAGCTACTATCGACCGTATTGTTTCTAAACAAATTGTAAGTGAAGATGATATTGGTGGATTCCGTTCCTCAATGGATGAAATTGTTTTAGACAGTAATAAAGTTTACCGTAAGCTTGTTTTTGAAACACCAGCTTTTCTTGACTACTTCTTGCAAGCTACACCAATTAAGCAAATTTCCAACTTAAATATTGGTTCTCGTCCAGCAGCAAGAAAGAAGATTACTGATTTTTCAGGCTTAAGAGCTATTCCTTGGGTATTCTCATGGTCACAAAGTCGAATTATGTTCCCTGGCTGGTATGGTGTTGGTTCTGCCTTCAAGCACTTCATTGATGCCAATCCTAATAACCTCCACACCTTACAAAAGATGTATCAAGGTTGGCCTTTCTTCCACTCCCTTCTCTCCAATGTTGATATGGTTCTTTCCAAATCTAACATGGATATTGCCAAACAATATGCGGACCTATGTGAAGATGAAGATACTAAAAAAGTCTTTGATACTATCTATCAAGAATGGAAACTTACTAAAGAAGTAATCCTTCAAATTGAAGGTAACAAAGAATTACTTGCAGATAACCCAAGTTTAAAGATGAGCTTAAATTACCGGATGCCATACTTCAATATTCTTAACTACATTCAAATTGAAATGATTAAACGAGACCGCGTCGATGAGATTGCCGGCGTTTATGAAAGTATTTTACCGATTACCATTAATGGGGTAACCTCTGGCTTACGTAATTCGGGATAGTTTTAATTTTTAAGGACAAAATATGAAAAAGGCACTATTAATTATTGACTACACTAATGACTTCATTGCAGACAATGGTTCTCTTACCTGTGGAAAGCCAGCTCAAGCTTTAGAAGATTATTTAATCGAATTAGCAAATAAATTTTATGATAATGGAGACTATGTAATTTTTCCAACTGATGGACATACCGGTGATACATTTAGTCCGGAATATAAGCTCTTCCCACCACATAATATTGTTGGTACACCAGGACAAGAGTTATACGGTAAGTTAAAAGATTGGTATGAAGCTCACAAGTCTAGTGACCGAGTATATAAATTTAACAAAAATCGCTATTCTTCTTTCCAAAATACTAATCTTGATAACTACTTACGCGAACGTAAAATTAACGACCTATGGTTAACGGGAGTATGTACAGACATTTGTGTTCTTCATACGGCTATGACTGCCTATAATTTAAACTATAATTTAACTATTCCAAGTAAAGGTGTTACTACCTTTACTGAACATGGTCAAGAATGGGCCTTAGATCATTTTAAAAATGCCTTAGGCGCAAAAGTAATAGAATAAATAGAGCAAAAAAACTGTATCATCTGATTTTTCAGAATGATACAGTTTTTTTTACTTTAATTTGATTAACTCAATACTATCAATACCATCGATTTCTTTAACATTAACTGCTACTTGTTCGCTCAAGGCTGTTGGAATGTTCTTTCCGACAAAATCTGCCTTAATTGGTAACTCTCGATGTCCTCGGTCCACCAAAACTGCAACTGCAATTGACTTTGGACGTCCAGTTGCAATCAAAGCATCCATCGCAGCCCGAATAGTTCTTCCGGTATAAAGGACATCGTCTACTAATACAACATGTTTATTAGTAATATTTAAATTTTTGGGTTCTAAATTTGAAATCTTTTCTTGATTAATATCAACTCTACGATCATCTCGATAAGAGGTTATATCTAGTTCGCCTACTGGAATAATCTTCTTTTCAATTTCTTCAAGTCGATCCCCAATTCTACGTGCCAGATAGACCCCACGAGTTTTGATTCCAACTAAAACCAGCTCATCTACGCCCTTATACCTTTCAATAATTTCATATGTAATCCTCACAATAGCTCGCTGCATTGCAGGCTTATCCCAAATTTCTTTTACCATTGTATCTTTTCCTCAATCAGGGATTATTTCTACTATTTTAAAGCGTCTGTTGCAAATGATCTATTTTCAAGAGATGTTAAAAGTGCGTCAGCTGTGTCCAGTGCTGTCAATAATGGGACATTCTGTTGTATAGCCATTTGTCTAATAATGAAGCCGTCAGAATTCTTTTCAATATCATGCCCCATCGTATTAATCACTAAGTCAATTCTTCCCTCTCTTAATTCATTTAAGATATTGTCATCTGCATTTTCGTTTTCATGAACTTTAGTTACAAGATCAACATGTAACCCATTATTCTTTAAGAAGTCTGCTGTACCCTTAGTAGCAAAAATTCGATAACCAATTCTTGCAAATCTCTTTGCAATTGGAAGAATCTTTTCTTTATCCTTGTCTTCAATTGTTAACAAAACATTTCCATTTTCAGGTAACTGCATTTTAGCTCCGGCAAAAGCTTTATAAAGAGCTTTCGCAAAAGTATGGTCGCTTCCCATTACTTCACCTGTTGATTTCATTTCTGGTCCAAGATATGAGTCTACATCAGCTAACTTGCTAAAACTAAAGACTGGAGCCTTAACACTAATCATTTCTGGTTCAGGTGCAAGACCATCACTATAGCCCTGCTGAGCTAGACTTTCGCCCATAATTACCCGAGTTGCAACTTGTGCCATTTCAATTCCAGTTATCTTACTTAAAAATGGAACTGTTCTACTTGCGCGAGGATTTACTTCAATTACATAAACTTCACCATTTCTCACAATAAATTGAATGTTCATAATTCCCACACAATTCAAAGTAAGAGCAAGCTTACGCGTAACATCCATAATCTTATCTTTAACTTCATCCGTAAAGTTCTGTGGTGGGTAAACCGCCATTGAATCTCCAGAGTGAACACCAGCATGTTCAATGTGTTCCATAATTCCGGGTAGTAAAACATCCTGTCCATCACAAATTGCATCGACATCACACTCACGACCGTCTAAATAGTCATCTACTAAAATTGGATGATCAGCTGCAATATCTACGTGATCATGTAAGTATTCTTCAAGCTCACCCTTGTTGTAAACAATTTCCATTGCTTTTCCGCCAAGTACATAACTTGGACGGACCAAGACCGGATATCCTAACTCTTCAGCTGCTTTAATAACTCCTTCATGTGTTGTTGCAGTTAAGCCCTTTGGTTGATTTAATTTAAGTTTCTTAATTATCTGATCGAATAGTTCACGATCCTCTGCACGGTTAAGATCTTTAACACTAGTTCCCAAGATTTTAATTCCATGATCTTGTAAGCCAGCAGCTAAATTAATTGAAGTTTGTCCTCCAAACTGAACAATTACACCTTCGGGCTTTTCCAAATCACAAACATTCAATACATCTTCTAAGGTTAAGGGTTCAAAATACAATTTATCAGAAATTGAAAAGTCAGTTGAAACAGTTTCTGGGTTTGAATTAATAACAATTGCTTCATAGCCCATCTTTTGAAGTGCTTTTACGCAGTGAACAGTTGCATAATCAAACTCGACCCCCTGTCCGATTCTAATTGGACCAGAACCAATAACAATTACTGATTTTTTACCAGACTTATGTGATTCATTTTCACCATCATAAGTTGAGTAAAAGTACGGTGTCTTTGATTCAAACTCTGCTGCGCAAGTATCAACCATCTTGTAGACTGGAATGATCCCATTATTTTTGCGCAAATCTCTAATCTGATCAATACTCTCATTCCATAAAGTAGCAATGGTTGCATCACTAAAACCATATTTCTTAGCTAAACGTAAAGTTTCAAGATTATCCTTATTTGCTTGGATATTTTTCTCCATCTCTACCATGTGACTAACAATATCTAAGAAATAAAAGTTAATTTTGGTTAATTCATGAACATCTTCAAGACTATAACCTCTGCGAAAGGCTTCTGCTAAATAAAAGAGACGGTCATCTTGTGCTTTAACTAGCTTTTGTTCTATCTCTTCATCACTTGCATGATGAGCTGCTTCAGAATAGAGATCTTTTTCGTCAATTTCAAGGGATCTTACCGCCTTTTGCATTGCCTCTTCAGCTGTTCGGCCAATTGCCATTACTTCACCCGTAGCCTTCATTTGGGTACTTAAAGTACGGTCGGCCTTAGAAAACTTATCAAATGGCCAGCGAGGAATTTTGCAGACGACATAATCTAAAGCTGGTTCAAATTCAGCATAAGTTGTTCCAGTTACTGGATTTTTAATTTCATCTAGTGTCATACCAATTGCAATTTTTGCGGCCATTTTTGCAATAGGATAACCTGTTGCCTTTGAAGCCAATGCACTTGATCGTGAAACTCGAGGGTTTACCTCAATAACATCATAGTCAAAGCTGTTAGGATCTAAGGCTAACTGAACATTACAGCCTCCTTCAATCTTAAGAGCTCTAATTAAACGTAAAGAACAATCCCGAAGCATTTGATATTCTTTATCACTTAAGGTTTGACTAGGTGAAAAAACAATCGAATCCCCAGTGTGAATTCCAACTGGATCAAAATTTTCCATACAACACACAATCATTGCATTATCATCATGATCACGCATTACTTCGAATTCAATTTCTTTATAGCCGGCAATTGATTTTTCAATTAAACATTCAGTAACAGGTGACAGTTCTAATCCATTCTTGGCAATCTTTGCTAGCTCTTCATGATTATTACAAATACCACCACCAGTTCCGCCCATAGTAAAGGCGGGACGAACGATAATTGGATAGCCAATTCTATCGCCAAACTCTAAAGCTTCTTCAACCGTATTAACAGTTGTTGATGGTGGAACGGGCTCACCCAATTCTTTACATAGCTCTTTAAACTTCTCTCTATCTTCCGCTTGTTCAATTGAAGAAAGTCTTGTTCCTAATAACTCAATATTTAACTCATCTAAAATTCCTGTTTTAGCTAATGAAAGAGCCATATTTAATCCAACTTGACCACCAAGCGTTGGTAAAATTGCATCAGGATATTCTTGTCTAATGATTCTTGAGATTGATTCTACGGTTAGGGGTTCAATATAAACCTTATCTGCAATGGTAGTGTCAGTCATGATTGTAGCTGGGTTTGAATTAACTAATACTACCTCATAGCCCTCTTCGCGAAGAGCTAAGCAAGCCTGAGTTCCTGAATAATCAAATTCTGCAGCTTGGCCAATAATAATTGGACCAGAACCAATTACCATAATCTTATGAATATCTGTTCTCTTAGGCATGACGCTCTTCTTCCTTTCTTTGATCAATCATTGACATAAAATCATCAAACAATGAGTCTTCATCATGAGGTCCTGGGGTTGCATCAGGGTGAAATTGGACTGAAAAGGCAGGATATTTTTTATGACGTAATCCTTCAACTGTGCCATCATTTACTTCAACATGAGTAATCATCAAATTTTCTTTATCAATAGATTTAGGATCTACCGCATAACCATGATTTTGCGAAGTAAAACCAATATTGCCAGTGGCAATTTCTCTTACAGGATGATTAAAGCCGCGGTGTCCAAACTTCATTTTGTAAGTACTAGCCCCATTTGCGAGTGCAAAGACTTGATGGCCCATACAAATTCCAAATAGCGGAACATGTTTTTCAACTTCTTGGACCATTTTTGCAGCCGTAAGCATTTCTTCTGGATTTCCAGGCCCATTTGATAAAAGCACTCCGTCTGGATTAAGATTTAAAATTTCTTCGGCTGTTGCAGTGTAAGGTAAGACAATGCAGTTACAGTCTCTCTCCGCTAATTCTCGTAAAATACTGTGCTTAATACCAAAGTCAACAACAACTATATTTCTTTTTGAGCCAGGTACTGGATAAGAGTTCTTCGTTGAAACACGGCTAATTACACCCTGTGTAATGTTTCTTTGCTTTAATTCTTGAGCAATACTTGCTGCATTTTCTTTTGAATCAGTAATTCTTCCTTTTAGAGTACCGTGAATTCTTAATTTCTTTACTAATTCACGGGTATCAATTCCTTGCAAGCCAGGGATGTTCAAGTGCTTTAAAAATTTTGGTAAGGTTGTTTGCATACGCCAATTGTCTGGGCGTCGCGCTACTTGGTGGCAAATTACACCCTTAATTTGTGGCTCAAGTGATTCATAATCTGCCAAAGTAATTCCATAGTTTCCAATTAACGGATTAGTAAAAACTAAAATCTGATCGGCATAACTTTGGTCGGTAATTGCTTCTTGATAGCCCGTCATCCCTGTTGTAAAAACAACCTCACCGCTACTTTCACAATCAGCTCCAAAGCCTTCGCCTTGATAAATGCTACCATCTTCTAAAATTAAATAGCGTTTCATTTTGTTCCCCTTTGATATACAACTTTACCATCAACAAATGTCATCACTGTCTCGCCATATACTTTCTGACCAGTAAATGGTGTATTTACTCCTTTAGACTTAAAATCTTCTTCTTTAATTTCTTTTTGATGCTCAATATCAAAAATCGCAATATCTGCATTCTCACCAGGTGCAAGAAGACCTGCGCTTTTTATCCCAAATACTGTAGCCGGCTTATCAGTAAGAAGAGATAGTAATTGTTCAAGCGTGAAAACTTTCTCTTCCTTTACAAATTTAGTATAAAGAGTGCTAAATGCTGTCTCACTTCCTGTAATTCCAAAAGCGGCTTCTCGCATACTACCTTGTTTTTCCGCTTTAGCATGGGGAGCATGATCAGTAGCAATTAAATCAATTGTTCCATCTAGCATCCCAACTAAAAGAGCTGCTTGATCTTCTTTACTTCTTAGTGGTGGATTCATTTTAAAGTAAGGATCGTCTTCTGGAATATCGCTATCTGTCAATAAAATATGGTGTGGTGCAACCTCACACGTTACCTTAATTCCTCGTGCTTTTGCTAAACGAACTAATTCTACACCGGTTTTTGTAGAAACATGACAAATATGGTAATGGACTCCTGTTTTTTGTGCTAAAAGGAGATCACGAGCAATTTGCGTAGTCTCAGCAAGTTCTGTAACTGGTGGTAAGTCTAATTTTTCAGCTGCTATTCCTTCATTAACAATTCCTTTATTAAAAAGCGAATCATCTTGGGCATGGGCTGCAATAATTAAGTTGCTTTCTTTCGCCTTTTGCATGGCTAGATACATTGTCTGTGCACTTTGAACCCCATGTCCGTCATTACTTAATGCAAATGCACCTGCTTTCTTAAGTTCGGCATAGTCAGGAATAATATCAGTTGTTTCATCATTAGTGACGGGGCCATACTGGAGAATATGGACTAATCCCTTTTTTTGATTTTCTCTAACCATCTTCTTCATTAATTCAGCTGTATTAGGAACAGGAGTGACATTAGGCATGGCACCAACTGTTGTAAAACCTCCACGTGCTGCCGCTTGGCTACCAGTTTTGATGTCTTCTTTATAAGTTTGACCGGGATCACGATAATGAACATGAACATCCACTAAACCAGGGCTAACTATCATCCCGCTAGCATCAATTGTTTCTTCCCCTTCTAGGTCAGTTCCAATAGCCTTAATTTTTTGACCATCGATTAAAACATCAGCTTTGATTAGGTGGCCGTTTTGATACACAGTTCCATTTTTAATTACAGTAGTCATTACTTGAGTCCTCCTAATTTTCTTCCTCGTAAGACTGCTTCAATCATTGCCATTCTCATAAACACACCATTTTGCATTTGACGAGTAAATATACACTTGTCGCTTTCCACCAAATCTGCACTTAATTCAACATCGTGGTTAATTGGGCCTGGGTGCATAATAATTGCATTCGGCTTTAATGCTTGATAGCGCCCCTTATTAATTCCGTATTTTTCATGATATGCTTTTGCATCAAAATTCTTTTCATTAGGATCATCACTGTGTCTTTCATGTTGAACTCTTAAGAGCATCATCACATCCATCTCGGGAATTAGCTTATCTAGTTCTTCATATTTTCCATACTTATCAAATTCCTTCGAGTACCAATATTCAGGTCCTGAAAAGTAAACTTCAGCTCCTAACCGGTGGAGTAATTCCATATTACTTTTAGCAACTCGTGAATTAGTAATATCGCCAACAATAGCTACTTTTAGACCTTTAAATTGCTTAAAATGTTCATGAATTGTCATCATGTCTAACAAACATTGACTTGGATGTTGTCCACTGCCATCTCCGGCATTAATTATTCCAATATCTAAATGTTGATGATCTTGAGGGCGGATTAAATTTTGATAGTATTCATTTTGTGAGTGACGAATTACTTCAATATTCACTCCCACAGCTTCCATAATCAGGGATGTATCATATAATGTTTCTCCCTTATTAACTGAAGAATGAGCAGGATCAAATGGGATTACGGTTAAACCTAATTTTCTTTCAGCCATTTCAAAACTAGTATGCGTTCTACTTGAATCTTCAAAAAACATATTAGTAATACAGATGGGCTCTGTTAGATTAGGCGTCGCTCCCCCATTTTTAAAATATTCTGCTCGATTAATTAAAGCTTCAACTTCTTCAACACTCAGATTTTCTACACTAACAAAATGTGGTAAACTAACAAGATTTAAATTTTCCATTTTTTATTCTTTCTAAAGCAAAAAGGCCTGAAGCATTTAATTACTCCAGGCCTATTTTTCATATTCTTGTATACGAAAAATATAGCAACCCTTCTGGCCCTCTCTGGAGTCAATTAAATGGTTGACTATTAAATTAATATTTCTCAATTATTTTGATAGAGATTTCAGTTCAACTGAATCCTTACCATCTTTTTCTACCATGTTAACAGCAACTTGTTCGTTAGCTGCAGTTGGGATGTTCTTACCAACAAAGTCAGCTCTAATTGGTAATTCGCGGTGACCACGATCTACCAAAACTGCAACTTTAATTGAACTAGGGCGTCCATCATCCATCAAAGCATCCATTGCTGCTCTAATTGTTCGACCAGTATAAATTACATCGTCAATCAAAATTACTTTCTTCTCGGTAATATCAACATCAATTTGGTTAGAGTTGACTATTGGATCTTGTTTTAATGAAGCATCATGACGATCATCACGATAAAGCGTAATATCTAACTCATCGATTGGCACATCGACATTTTCTAATTTTTGAATTCGGTCATGAATTCTCTTAGCTAAGTAAACTCCTCTTGTCTTGATTCCAATTAAAACAAGATTATCAGTACCCTTATTTTGCTCAATAATTTCATAAGTAATTCGAGTTAATGCACGCTTCATTGCGAGTGCATCCCAAATTTTCTTTGCCATATTTTTCCTCCTGATTTTGCCCATAAAAAAGCTCCTAGTTCTTGAGACTAGGAGCTTATAGTAAAGTCATACTTATTTAAGCCTGCCTTGCTAGCCTCACGGGACTAATTTTAAAGGACATTTATTGTTTTAAAATTACTGTACTTCATGATTTTTGTCAAGCCATTTAATTAAAATTGACTTTATTCACCAATTGATTAATATCTGTAATTCCTAGCTTTTCTAATTCCTTTGGTAAGTCATCAGCAATATGCTTTGACGCAAGACTATCCTTAAAATGAGCCGTTCCAACAGCAACTGCATTAGCACCAGCTAAGATAAATTCAATTACATCTTTAGCAGAACTGATTCCACCCATCCCAATAATCGGTAAAGTTGTACTTTCTCGAACTTGGTGAACCATTCTAATAGCAATTGGTTTTACGGCTTCTCCCGAAAGACCACCAATATTGTGACCTAAAACAGGCTTTCTAGTTTCAACATCAATCTCCATTCCCAAAAGAGTATTGATTAAGGATAATCCATCTGCGCCACCATTTTCAGCTGCTTTCGCAATCTGCGTAATATCAGTGACATTAGGGGTTAATTTTACATAAATTGGAATTTTTACGACTGACTTAATTTTTTTAGTCAATTCTTCCACTACATCAGGATGAACGCCAAAGCTCATTCCGCCCTGATTCACATTCGGACAAGAAACATTAATCTCTAAGGCATTTACTAGTCCAGAATCAGATAGCTTCTTAGCTACTTCAAGATATCCTGCTTCATCTTCTCCACCAACGCTAGCCATAATTGGCAAGTCAGGATATTCATTACGCAAAGGAGTTAATTTATCTTTGATCACCGCATCAACGCCGGGATTAGTTAATCCAACTGAATTCAAAACCCCAGTATTCAAAACAGCTATTTTGGGTTGCGGATTACCTGTTGTACTATGAGGAGTAGTCGTCTTTATTACCATTGCTCCCAAATCATTTAAATCAAATTTCTTGGCTGCCGGTACATCCCCAAAACCAAAGGTACCACTTGCTGGCATAATTGGATTTTTTAAATCTAATCCTGGTAATTTTACGTGTGTATTAATCATATTTTCCTCCAAAATGAATGCTCTCTGTCATTCAATTATTTTTCAAGAATTGATTGTACACGCTTTTTTATTTTTTTCAAAGTCAAAAATTTTATTTGTAATTCTTTCTCGAAGATGCTAAACTTCATTTTGATTAAACTTTAAACGGTACAGAGAGACCGCAAGTTAGAATTATTGGCTTAAATTATCTGGGAAAGTCTATACCTAGCGTCTCTCTGCGCTCGGTATAGACTTTTTTTATGGAGGAAAAATGAGTAGACCTGTTATCGTTGCCTTAGATTTAGACAATGAAAAGAAATTAAATGAACTATTACCGAAACTAGGTAAACCTGAAAATGTTTTTATTAAGATCGGGATGGAACTCTTCTTTAACGAAGGCCCTAAAATCGTAAAACAATTATCAGAACAGGGTTATCAAATCTTTTTAGACTTAAAAATGAACGATATTCCTAATACAGTCTATAACGGTGCAAAGGCATTAGCTCGTTTGGGTATTACCTACACCACGGTTCACGCACTTGGTGGCAGTCAAATGATTAAGGCAGCAAAAGATGGGTTAATTGCGGGAACTCCGATTGATAAAAATGTTCCCAAATTACTAGCTGTAACTGAATTAACTTCTATTTCAGACGAAATTCTACATTATGAGCAAAATTGCAATTTATCGATGAATGATCAAGTATTAAGCTTAGCCACAACAGCTAAAAAAGCAGGTGCAGACGGTGTAATTTGTTCTCCACTCGAAGTTAAAAATTTACGTCAAAAAGTTGGAGAAGACTTTTTGTACGTAACTCCTGGAATTAGACCAGCTGGTAATGCTAAAGATGACCAATCACGCGTAGCTACTCCACTTCAAGCAAAAGAATGGGGTTCAACAGCAATTGTTGTTGGTCGGCCAATTACTTTAGCCACTGATCCAGAAGCCGCATATGAAGCAATTAAAAAGGAGTTCAACTAACATGCATAAAGATCAAATTATTAGTCAATTAATCAAAGAAAAAATTATTACTATTTCTCCTGACAAACCTTTCACTTATGCAAGTGGAATGCTTTCACCAATCTATACCGATCTTCGGCTAACTGTTTCTTACCCAGACCTGCGTGATATGATTGCTAGTGATCTATCCAACCTAATTGCGGCAGAATTTCCTCAAGCAACTATTATTGGCGGAGTTGCAACTGCTGGTATTCCTCATGCTGCTTTAGTTGCCGAAAAATTACATTTACCAATGATTTATGTTCGTCCAAAACCTAAAGATCACGGTAAAGGCCGTCAAATTGAAGGTCGTTTTTCAGAAAATGATCAAATTGTCTTAATTGACGATCTAATTACCACTGGTGGATCAGTTTTAAACGCAGTTAAAGCTACTGAAAAAGATGGCGGAAAAGTAGCTGGGGTTGCTTCAATCTTCACTTATTATTTGCCAGATGCAAAAGAAAACTTTAAAGAGGCAAATGTAAAATATACTCCCCTTCTTTCTTATCCTGAATTACTTAAAAAAGAAAATGAATCCGGTCATATTACCAGTGACCAATATGATATTTTAAAAACCTGGCATGAAGATCCATGGGCTTGGGGTAAAAAATTTAACAGTTAAATCTAAATAAGATTATCATCATATAGTTAATTTAAAAAGAGACTGATTTTTTATTTTCAGTCTCTTTATTTATTTCCAGCTATTTTATTAATAAAATTTTCTTTAATTTCAAACTGGCTACAAATATTTATCAATACTGCAAGTTACTTAATCGCCTTATTTACCATGTGGTAGACTTAAGGAGAGTAAGTGATTTTCTTTTTTATTAGCAATTCGTTAATAAAAAATACAACATTTATCTATATAATGAAATTACAATTGGCAGAAAGGATGGATGAAATATGGATACAAATAATATTTTGTCTTACATAAAATGGCGTGGCGATATTTCCCTTTCTGTACGACCCTTTGACGAAGTTGATGCATTAGTAATTGCCACGTTTTCTTATATTCATCTTGATGGAATTGTCCCTGATTCTAATAAAGAAATTTCAATAAAAGAAACCGCTAAGAAATATTTTAATTCTTCAAATCAACATCTCGACCATTATAAGTATCAAGATCTACTAAAATTAATGGCGAATTCTGTTCGTTTTGGGGATGCAAAATTATCTTACTTTGTGGATGTTCTTACTGATCGGATACAATTTTCTGCAATCAAAATTAGTCTTGATAATGATACTAATTTTATTTCATTTCGAGGAACAGATGATAGCTTAGTTGGCTGGAAAGAAGATTTTGAAATTAGTTTTAGAACAACCGGTGCACAAAAATATGCTCTGAAGTATCTGACAAATATTTTAAAGACTACTAAACAAGTCTACAGTTTAGCTGGCCACTCCAAAGGTGGTAATCTTGCTGAATACGCAGCAGTTAACCTACCTGATGACTTAAAAAATCAGATCAAGACTATTTACACTTTTGATAGTCCGGGGCTTAGTACTCAAGTTGATGGGGTAACTGATAAACTAAAACGTTATGTGCCTGAATTTAGTATCATTGGCCGGCTTTTTGAGCCAGAAAACATTACCCCAACAATTTTAGTTAGTGATCGGCCAAAACTAGCTCAACATGATCCAATGAGCTGGGAAGTATCGGGTTCTCACTTTATTACTAGAGCTCATCGCAATCCAACTTCTAAAATATATAATCAAATCATAAATCAATGGATTGGTGAAGCAAATCTTCAAGAACGTGAAGCCCTAACAAATGATCTATTTAATGCTTTTGCAGCTAGTGGAGCAACCAAAATTACAGAACTTAATAAAAATGGTTTTGGTGGTTTTGGCGCTATTCTTTTCTCTCTTACTAATTCGTCTAGAAGAACGCGATTTGTTCTCGGAAGTTTATGGGAAACTATCTGGCATAGCATTAAAGCTACTCATCTAGAAAAATTATTTATAAATCCCAATTCAATTATTGGATGGGTGTTAATTATTCTTGGTATTGTAGACCTGATGATTCCTGATTATGCCTATCGGGCATTTGGAGGAATAGTTGGTGTCTTTTGTATTGGATGGAGTGGTTATCATATTGTTACAGCTGCTAACTCCCATTTAGTGCCTAAGTCAAAGCAATTCTTTATTATTACTTATCTCATTGTTTTTGGCTTAGCTGTTGCAATTATTTCTAATAACCGTTTATTGGCTTTCTTAGCTCACTATGTTCTAGGGATCTTCTTGATCGGTTTTGCATATGTCAGATTACGGAATGTAATTGTTAAAAATAAGAAAAATGGAATTTTCAAAAATATCATTGATGTGGTTGAAAGTTTAATTGCTTTTGCTGCTGGCATTATTGTAATTGTCAATCCTAATTATTTCAGTCGTCAAGCAGTCATTATTTTGGGCATTTTACTGATCATTTATGGCCTCTTCCAGCTAATAATGGAGTTATTTAAACAAAGAAAATCAAAAATTCCGCCTAAACATCGTTAACAAATTAAATAAGGCTTTTGGAACTTAATCCAAAAGCCTTATTATTTGCTTATAAAATTTTTTCAATTGCCTCGGCTACACCATCATGATCACAATCACTTGTTACTCTTTGAGCTGCTTCTTTCACAGCAGGCACTGCATTACCCATTGCTACACCAACACCTGCAAGTTTAATCATGCTTAGATCATTTTCTTCGTCTCCAATAGCCATCAAATTTTCACTACTTAAATTCAATTTGTGACAAAGAAACTTTAAAGCATTTCCTTTAGAAACACCTTTAGGATTTGCTTCATAATAAAAGGGTGCTGTTTTAGTAAAAGTAATTTTATCATCTAGATGGGCAAAAGGCTTATGATCAGCAATTTTTTGATCTAACAAATCTTTCTCATCTACATACATGCACTTAATAATTGGAATATCCTTCATTTCAGCTGGTGTACGGTACGAAATACCTAAATTAACTAGGTTCGCTTCATATAAAGTATAGTCGCCAATATCTCGATCTGCGGTATAAATTCTATCTGGTGCTGATGCATGGAAGTGTAAACCTAATTTTAAGGAAATTGTCTCTAAATCTAGATAATTGTCATAGGTTAATTTTTTCTCAAATAAGACATTTCCCGCAGTTGTTTCTACTACTCCGCCTCCAAAACAAACGACGTATTGATCTTCTTGATCATTTAAAACTAACTCAGTCAGAATCTTTTCTACTCCGCTCAATGGTCGACCTGTAGCAATAACAATTTTTATCCCTGCACTTTTTGCTTTTAAAATTGCATTTCTTACTTTTGGAGTCAGTTCTTTTTTAGAATTTAATAATGTACCATCAACATCAATTGCGATTATTTTTATATTTTTCATCTTATAATTTGCCTCAATATTGCTAATCCTACAACTCCTAATCCAATGCATCCCACAACGCTTAATTGCAAGCGCCAAGTAATCGTTAAGTAGGCAATAAATTCACGTACAAAGGCATTTAAGGTAAAGTACCACTTTGTTTTTGCACCATAACCAATACACTGTAGGCCTAATCTCTTTGCTAAAACTAGGGCACGATATACATGGTAAGAATTAGTTACGATAGCAAAACGAGAATCTGGTTTCATCAATTTATGTGAAAAAATCAAATTTTCTCTAGTTGTCTTTGACTTATCTTCAACAATAATATCTTGCTTCGGAACACCTTTTTCTTCAGCATATTTTGCCATTGCCACTGCTTCAGGAATTTCTTCACCTGGTCCTTGTCCACCTGACATAATGATTTTTGAGCCAGGATTACGACGATATACCTCTATTCCGCGATTGATTCTTGCAGCAAGAAGCGGTGTTACCTTTTTTCCCATTAAACCTGCTCCAAGTACAACCACGTAGTCCAACTTCTTAGTCTTAATATTCACTAGATTAATCCAAGAAGTTAAAGTATACATCATCATAATAAAAATTAGATAAATTATTACGAGGTTAATAAACAAATATATGTAAGTTCCAAAATTATTATGGGTTAATTTTCCGACTAATGGAAAGAGAAATAAGTAGGCAATAATTCCGATGCCCATTGCTAACGATAAGAAGTTAGTCCAGCGATTACCTTCGCGAATTAAAATCTTAATCCCATCGTAAATAAACATAATGATCAAAGTCGCAATAAAGGCCACAACGGAAAACATTATTGCCATTAAAATTAGCACAAAAATCAGCAAAACAACTTGATGAGTAACAGGAAAAATTTCAGCAGCAATTAATAAGCTAACTGCCGTAAATAAGCCAAAAGTAATTATTGTCCATACTAAAGTCATTCCTGACCATAAACTTCGCCTCTCGTGAGTTAAAACCCAGAAAAATGTTCCTAATGCTAGTAAAAATAAAACTAATACAATTGAAAATGATAAGACCACTTATCATTTCACCACCTTATTCTAGTGTAAGTAGCTGTACTTACTTTTTTCTTAATTATACAAAAATAATTGTCTTCATGTTTTTGATTCAGTATAATTAAGAAAATATTTTTAGGAGGACAAAGAAATGGCAGACCAAATTTTAGTAACAACTACTGAAAATATTCCGGGCAGAAAATATGAAATTATCGGTGAAGTTTTTGGTGTTACAACTCAATCAAAAAATGCAATTCGAGATTTTGGTGCTGGCTTAAAAAGTATTGTCGGTGGTGAAATTAAGGCTTATACCTCAATGTTAACTGAATCAAGAGATCAATCAATTGATCGTCTTCGACAAAATGCTTTCAAAATGGGTGCTGATGCCGTAGTTATGATGCGTTTTGATTCAGGCTCAATTGCTGGCGATATGCAATCTGTCGTTGCTTACGGAACCGCCGTTAAATTTATTGATTAACTAAAAAAACTGGCTTCTCAGCCAGTTTTTTATTTTCTTAAACCTTTTGGATAGAAGTTCTTTAAAATTTGATCATTTCCAATTTTTCCAAAACTGAAGATATGGTTTTGATAAGCAACCAAAACAAAGCCGCGCAAATTACTATCTACCTTAATCGTTTCTCCATGTATATAGCGCTCATAATCTACCTTATCTTCAAAATTAATAAGTTGTTTTTGTTCTTTTTGTCCCAATACCTCAGCTAGTTGATGACTCGGCTCAAAGCGCTTTTTCTTAAGTAACCCTAATTCAACACCATTATTTAGAACATGTAGTTCAGTTAGCATGCCTGGGTCAAGAGCTGGGACAAAGACGTGACCATTACTTTGCAAAACCTCATTTTGCCAATTTTCTAAACTAGATGGTAGAGCAAAATTATCTAATACTTTTGCCACCGCACTAATCTCATCTTTATTTAAACGCGCAATTGTACTCTTTTTATGGCGCTTGTTCTTTCTTTTTTTAACCTTAGTTGAAGTCTCTTGATTTTCTTCAATATTTTTCAGATGAGCAACAAACTGTCCTTCACCCACTCCATTTTGAAACCAGAGTCTAACTGTTTCCTTTAATTCTGGCATGTTAGACTTTGACCAATCTGGTCTACCAGCCGACATTCCAGGATAAAGCTTAAGAGGTTCAATCTCTAAAGAATAGTTTTCAACTAGCCATGCTACTATTTCTTCATCTTCTTCTGGAGAATAAGTGCAAGTAGAGTAGACTATCTCTCCACCCGGCTTTAACATCTTCATTGCTTCAATTAAAATTTCTTTTTGCCTAGTTTGGCATGTTAGAACGTACTCAGGAGACCAATATTGGGTGGCTGCCGGATCTTTTCTAAACATCCCTTCTCCAGAACACGGTGCATCAACTAAAATCTTATCAAAAAAGTGGGATAATTTTTTCGATAAGCGATCTGGACTTTCGTTAGTGACTACAACATTTGTAGCTCCCCATCTTTCTAGATTTTCTCTTAAATCCTTTGCTCTACTTTTCGAAATTTCATTTGCTACTAAGAGGCCACTATTATCTAGTGAACTCGCTAATGCAGTGGATTTTCCCCCTGGAGCAGCACACAAATCAAGTACCTTGTCGCCAGGTTTTACATTAAGAGAAACTGCTGGATACATTGCGGATGGATCTTGAGAGTAGACATAGCCCCCTGTCCATTCACTATCGCGGCCTGAAATTTCTCCATAATATCCATCTTTAGTAAATTCAATTGGTTCTTTAAGACTATATTGAATATCCTGATAATTATTCTTTAGTGGGTTTAAACGAAATCCCTTTTTACTTGGACTATCAATTGCAGTAAAAAATCTACTACTTTCCTCTTCTCCCAATAAGTTCTTATATTTCTCAACAAATTCAATTGGCAATGACATTATTTTTCCTTCTTAATTTTTATTAACAGCAGCATTAATACATAAGTAATAATCTGCATTGCAAAAACGACTAAAAATAAGACATATAACTGACTGTGATTAGAATAAAAATTCCACGTTTGTAAACCTAAACTAGTCAAAATAACAATTATTCCATTTGCTAAAAAGAAACGCAAACCGGAATCTGCCAATAAGTGAGCCCAGATTTTACTAGAAACATATTTTAAGTTTACTGGATTTTCAGCTAGGACCGCTGCAATTGCTGCAACTATCAAGGCAATTACAACACAGAAAATTGCACCGATTAATTTTTTAGTTGGACTAATACCATGCTGTCTATTATAGGTTTTACTAAAGTCCTTAATCTGCATACTTCCACGCAGATAATGCTGTAAAGCGTTCGCCTCATTCTTATTCAACCCATCTACTACTACCTTATAGTTGGTAATTGATTCTTTTGCAGTTGGCTGATTAATCCCAGTTGAAAGATAGTAAACAGCTTCCCCATTTTGACTCTCATTATTTTTCTTTAATTCACCAATAATTGTGACATAATCATTATTCTCTTTTAGATAATGGTTATTCTGTAAGGTTACCACTCTATCTTTAGTATCTGAAGAAATAACTGCAAAAGGAATTGTTCCATCAAAGTCATTTTTACTAAAATACCTAGAACTTCCCTTAGCAAGCGGTTGACTTTTTAAATTGTAGTTAGCCCAAATTAAAACTCGATCTGGAATATAATCTGATTCAAAGTGAATCTGCACCTTATCATGAGAGAATTTCTTATTAACATAAGTTAAGAACTGTTTAATATTGTGTTTTTTCTTAGGATTAAAAACATAGTATGTGCTTGATAAACCATTATTACTTAAAACTTGATCAGCTTTCTGAGACTGCTGACGTGACAAAATTAAGCCTAGTCCTAAGAAAGCTAAAAAGGAAATTATTAAAAGAATAAGTCGTTTTATTTTCATTATTTTACTTCAAACACCTTTTCATCAATGAAATCAAAGCTTCGAAAACTCCGATTAACCTTTTTATTAATCATAATTTTTGCCTCTTGCCAAAAAGCAGTAGAATTTGTTGCTCCAAATTTTTCACCAATAAATAATAAAACTGGTTGATAATCAAGCTGACGGTAGAGATGGAGGATATTTAGGTCATCTTCTCCAAAATTAGGCGCCCAAGAGCAAATAATCAAGTCAACTTCGGGATGTTTTTTAATAGCACTTATAGCATCCAAATTTTCTGTTTCAAAAATTGGAGCTTCACCCGTTGTTGAACTTTTCGCCCAAGTAAAAGAATCACTCGCTATCGCTTTTACACCAACTTCACTTAGGGCTTTTGACCAATGAGCATTTCCTGCCATAATTTCTAAGCTTGATTTAACATTATATTCTTGTCTGATTAACTTAGCAGTTTCTAGATTTGGCAAAGACCAGATTCCATATTCTCTTGAAAGAAAGCTACGAAAATTATTCAGTAAGTTATTTGCCTCTTGTGCCTTCTCGCTGCTTCTCGTATTCTCTATCATTATATCTAAGCTATCGGGTAAAAAGCCAAGTGAATTAGGTGATTTTTGCAAAATTTTTCCATTTTCTAGGTTAGTAATTATATTATTAATGCCAATAACTTGCTCATGAAGTGGTAAATAATTGAGTTCTTTGTCTAATTTGTTGAGTTTATTTTGATATTTCTTCATTTTATATCTTCCTTATGCAATGATTTTACCATTCAAAAGAAATAAAAAAGTGGACTGACTATCAGTCCACTAGCTCAAATAATAGAGGATAGTTAACATGCTTGGCTATAGTGTATCAGCAATACACTAAAAACAAGAAGCACTATTGCTAAAATTTCAGCCTAATTGTTTGATCATAATTAATTCATTTTCTGACTAATTATAGCATAGTTTATCTTGTTTAAGAACGGGCTAGAACTTTCTAAGCAGTTTCATTTTTGCATATTATTTTTACATAAGATACATTACACGAAGTAACATATTTAATTGATTTATTACGATATTCTGTCTATCCAACTACCTATTTTGATATAATTTTACTAGGCTTTTGCATAGGCCAAAGCAAAAGCTTAGTAACTTAGCATGGCTGCACACCCCTCACATTATTTTGAGTTACCGAGGTGAGAGCTATGCAAAATGAGATAGACTGGAGTTTTGGCTTCCTTTGATAGTAGCAATTGCTATTGCTGTGGCTATTATTCTAAATGCTTTAGGAATTTTTCTTATTCGTTTAGCAAAAGCGTATGCAATAACAAAAAAAGCTAATCACAAGGATTAGCCACAACAATAGTCATCTGAGTTACGATTGGAGTTAGTGAGTGGAAGTCACTAACTCCTTTTCTTTTACCATTATACAAAATAAGGTTGTTTTAATCAACAGACTTATTTACATAGGAAAAGTAGGATTAACAAAATGACGAGTTGAGGAGACAAAAAAATCATAACTACCATTAAATTCACCTCTCAATAATAAGATGATTGTAATGGTAATCTATAAATGTATATTTGAGTTAAATGTTCAAATTTCAATAAATTTTTCTAGGTGAACTTTGCTACTAATTTTATGGTTAACCTTTACGTCCTTGAGTAAAAGGACATATTTGTAGCTCCGGATCATCGGCAACTGCTTTTTTAAAATTATAATTTCCCCAGTCTGTATCATAAAGATTTACTTCTTTATGGATTTCGATATTTTTTAACATAGTCCTGCTTACTACCGCAACGTCATTAGGGTTGCCTTGAAAATATGCTTCGAATTCCTTAATTGATTTTTCAATACTCAACATTATTAAACACCTCTATCATGAAAATTGTTTTTTTAGATTAAAATTAGCAGTAATTTTTAATAATTTAGAAACAGTAGATTTGTTCATTTTACTTGTAGCCTAATAAATCATAAATTAATTTAACTTTCTTACATATTTATTAACTCTAAGGTTAATGTAAACCTCATATACCAAATTCTCTTGCAGCCTCTTCCTTAGATAGTGGTTTAGCTTCCCTTGTTTCTTCAACCAATCTGTCTAAAGCACCTGGAATTGCCTTTTTCATTTTACTAAATTGGCTAATAAGTTCAGTACCTTCGTATCCTTGAGAAACTAAATCTCTTAAAATATCTTCATCAAAATCGAAAAAATCGTCATCCTCTACAAAGATTCCATTCCTTGTAAGTTGAGGTCTAAGCTTCGTACCTGACGCTATGTCGAAAGATTTAGGAATAGCAACCATTAAAGAATTCCCTTGTTTTCTTGCTTTAAAAATTTCCGTGCTAATCACCTCATATATATTGTCTCAGTTTCTCTAGTAATTACAAAACTTACTTATCCATTGACCATCCAATCATGAAAATTAGGAGATTTTTTAGGATCATAATTTCCATTTTTATCAATTTTTACTTTTTCTTCTGGTAATTCAAAAATTAAGTTTTCCCAATCTAATGCTGTAGGCAGCTTTTTAACAAGATTTTCGCTGTCCTTTAATTCAAAATAAACTTTTGGCCCCTTTTCTAAGTCTAATACTTTAGGATAATCCATTAGTCTTCACTTCTTTCTTTACCAACTGGAGTTTGTTCTGAAGGATTATAGCCTAGATCTTCAATCTCTTGTTTCTTTTCTTCCTCACTAATTTTTGGTAATAAGTCCCAAAAATTAAGTTTACTTTTCTTGATTTCTAAATTTTCATTCGATTTTAAATTATGCAAAATTAATCTGACGTATTTTTGAATATTCATTACCATGTTCCAATTCAGCATTTCTTAGATCCATATCATTTTGAATATTTAAAAAATATTTTGAAGATACTCCAAATAATCTACCTAATCTCACAGATGTATCTACAGTAATCTTTCTCTTGTCATGAAGGATATCAAGAATTCTAGAGGTTGGTACGTCAATTGCCTTAGCAACAGCATATGCAGACAAATTTAATGGTTGCATGAATTCATTCATTAAAATTTCACTCATTTTTGGAGTTGGAATAGTATTATCAAACATATTATTTCCTTTCTTACGTTAATGATAATCAACAATTTCTACATTATAGAAATAATTAGGCGTTTTAACTATAAAACAAATTCTATATTGATTATTAATCGTAATGCTGTATTGTCCCTTTCTATCTCCTTCTAATTTTTCTAAATGATTTGCTGGTGGAATTCTTAAATCATTTATATCATTTGCAGCGTCCATCATCATAAATTTTCTAATAGCTATTTTTTGAATACTTTGGGGTAGTTTTTTTGAAAATTTTTGATTATAAACTTTTTCGGTCTCCTTATCAGCAAAAGTTAGTATCATTTTTTCTCCTCTAATTTTATGCCTTTATTATATCTGTTTTACGTATATATGTAAAGCAGATATATTTAGATTATTTTTTTGTAACTTTAGAGTTTACTCTAATGTTACACTCTCCTCATCCTAAAAAATCAAGAAAAGTGGCGTAACATTAGGATCTAACAGAATTAGAAAGGAAAACATAAAATAGCTTTAATTTTTATACAAAATGATATCAGAAAAACAAAGCTTAGATTTACAACTTACTCGAACAAAAGAAGCTCAATCCTGATAAAAACAGGTATAATAAAAGTGATGCAAAAATTAAGGAGCAAAAACATGGCAAAACATAAAACTGAATCGGCTGAATCTTTTGGTCACTGGCTCCTACAAGTATTTATTTTAGCAATTATAATTATTGGATTATATTTAGTTGTATTTCGATTTTTACTTGCTAATGAAACTATCAGTGGACCATCGATGCAGCCAACTTTTGAAAATAATGACCGAGTTATTGCAGTACGACATTCTAAACTTTCTCGGGGCGATATTGTAATATTAAAAGCCCCAGATGAACCAGGTGCCCTATATATTAAAAGAATTATTGGAGTGCCTGGAGACAGCATTAAATCAAAAAATGATGTAATGTATATTAATGGGAAGCCAATTAAAGAACCATATTTGACTGAGTACAAGAAAAAGCTTTCCAAAGGTCAGCTTTACACTAACAATTTTAGTTTAGAACAACTTTATCATGTAAAACGCGTTCCTAAAAATTGTTACTTTGTAATGGGTGATCATCGCAATGTCTCCAAAGATTCCCGAATGATTGGATTTATCAAGAGACAAGATATTATTGGTGAGGTAAAATTACGGTATTTCCCATTTAATCAAATAAATTGGTACTAATATATTTTAGAAAGTGTGAACAATAGAATGAGTCCTGAAGAATTATCCGATGCAATTATTGAATTTGAAGTTAAGAATAATGTTAATGACACCGCTCTTGCTTTTTCAAGTCATGTTTCCGTTGAAAAACTCCATGCAATGAAAACTGGAGAAGCTAAATATACTGTAGAAGAAGCTGAGCAAGTTTTAGATTATATTCACGCTAACTCTTAAGTTAATTATTCAACAATAGATAAAAGGAATAAGGTTTTGGTAAAAATGATATGAACCCAAAATCTTATTCATTTTTATTATATCCGTGCTTCATGATACTTATTCAGTAGAATAGTATTCACCAAAACTAAAATTATATTTACACCCAGAACTATAAATAAAGTTAAGTAATTACTCGTTAGGTCTGATCTTACATCACTGGCACTCTTACTTAAAGTAGTTAGAAACATCCCATTTTGTAAAAAGCCAGTTAGTGAGATCAAAATAAAATCGTAAGTATTAATCAAAAATATTAATCCAATACAACCTAATAAAACCACGACCAAGAAATAAACTAACTTACTTATTCTTTCGGGAAGAAAATCACTCACTATTTTTCCCGTAAAGTTAATAAGAGTGACAGCAAGATAAATGAATATACCAATTAGAACTATCAAAGCAATGCTAGATAATAAATCCATTACGTGCATCTCTTGCCATAACTTTCCTTCACCGATTGAACCAAAGTTTTTAAAAGTAATCTTCCAAAATTCATTTGTTCCCACTACAGGTATTCCTGAAGCAAGAATCATACCTATTTGCAAAACTGCTAAATAAATACCATTAACAACAGCTGATAAAAGATTTGCAAACAGTAAAGAACTTTCCCTAATTGGAGCTAGTCGCCAAGTTTGAGATGAATATACTTCTTCATTCTTTCTAGTTGAAAGAGCTAAGTAGGCTATATCAAACAATGGCGTGATCATCAGAAAAGCTACTAAGAAATAAGCCTTACTCTCACCCTCAAAAGCTGAATTAAAGAGTGCCCAAAAACCTAAAAGAATTCCAACAATCACTTGTAAAATCGCTAATCGGTGCACCAGGCGTACTTTGCTTTTAGTCAATTCTTTAAATATTGATGAAAAAGTTGCCATATGCTCTTACTTCCCTTCATGGAAGTTCTTCAAAAGCCACACATTGATTGAGCCTAAAATAATATCGATGAGTGCCATCATTACATTACTTTCTGCAAATCCAATTAGGCTATTAGTTGTCTCTCCCCAGCGAACTTGATTTAGTAAACTCCCTAGATTATTTGTTAAAACAATAAAGATAAAAATCAAAATGATCATGATAACGAAACGAATTAACTTACTGTGTTTATCAGGAAGAAAGTCAGTAATAGTTCTACTTGATAGATTAAGCATAGTCACCATACTATAAACTAAGATCGCGAACAATAAAAAGGCTAAAAATGCACTTAGTATTTCTCCAATTGGAAATGAATCAGAAAATTTTTGCCAAAAATCACCCGCATGAATTTCTTTAGAAAGGGCACGGTTAATTTCCCAAATATTAGTTCTAACATCTTTGCTTAAAAATGCTGGTAGAAAAGTAATAATTCCCATTCCAATTTGAATTAATACCAAGTAAAGCCCATTAACAATAGCAGAAGAGATATTTGCTAAATAAAATTTACTTGATGAAATTGGAACTAAACGCCAAGTCTGAGAGCTATACTCTTTTTCATTTTGCCAAGCAGATAGAACCACATAGGCCATATCAGCTAATGGAGCAAAAGTACATATCATTACAGACCACGCAATAGGTTTATCAGAGTTTGAAAATCCACCGTTAGAAAGAATTCCCCAAAGTGCAAAAATAGATGCAGCCACTAATTGCAACAGAGCTAATAAATAAACACTGCGCCGCTTCTTTTTACCCATTTGATTAAATAGTGCTTTAAAAGTAGTCATCCTTATTCAGCTCCTTCATCTGCATATAAACTTTCATAATACTCTTCAATACTTTTTCCGTGTGCTCTTATATCATCTGCTGAAAGATGACTGGCAATTTTTTTATCTTTTACAATTATTACTTCATCTAAAATTGTTGTAATTTCATTTACAAAGTGGTCAGAAATAATAATCGTACTGTCTGGATTCTTCCACAGTAAGATTGAATTAATGATTCTCTTTCGAGCCATTGGATCAATACCAGAGAATGGTTCATCAAGTAGATACAACTCAGCTTCTCTACTTAAAGTAACAGCAATTTCAAGTTTTTCACGCATTCCTCGTGATAATTGCCCTAACTTCATCTCATTGTTAAGCTTCATGAATGACCGTAATTGCTCGAATTTACTACTATCAAAATCTGAAAATAACTTTTGATAGAATTCTTCTACTTCCCCAATTTTAGTAGAGTCACTCAATCCCTTTAAATTGTCAGTCATAGCAATATTAGCTTTACGGTAAACTTCACTACCATCCCCATTGAGCAGTACTTCACCTTGATAATGCTTAGCAATACCAACAATTACTCTCATTAAAGTTGTCTTACCAGCACCATTTTCACCGAGCAAGGCAATAATCTTACCTGAATCAACATCCAAGTTCACATTATCAAGAATAGTTTTCAAGTTTTTTCGATATGTTAATTCTTTTACTTCAAGTAGTTTATTCATTTTAATCTCCCTTCTTCTCTTCAATAAACTTTTTAAGCTCTTCCAGCGTCTTTTCTGGGGTTAAGCCTAATTGTGCAGTACTTTCTAAAAATTCGCTCATTGTATCCTTAATTAGCTCTCTACGCTTTTGTAAAATCAACCCTGTATCTGTTGTTACAAACGAACCAAGTCCGCGTTTAACTTCTAGAATTCCCTCGGTATTCATTTGATTCAAAGCACGTTGAACTGTATTGACATTTACGGTTAGATCAACAGCTAATTGGCGAACTGAGGGGACTTTTTCTCCCGGCTTAATTTTCCCTAAAGCGATTTGTCGATAAAGATACTTTTCAATTTGAACATAAATTGGAATATTATCTTGAAATTGCAATCTTTACACCTCTTTACTAGTGTATGGTTCATCTATTACACTATTATAATACCAAGATGCCTTTTCAAATACAAGTTATAATTTTGTTTCACGATTTAGAAAATATACTTTTTAATAAAAAAATAGTAGATAAAAATGCTATTATTTCAAGCATTTTATCTACTATTTAGCAGATTAATAGTATCAGTGTAAAACTATTTTTAATTTTTAATTAATTTAAGATCATTGATAAATAAGTATTCTTAGCTATTAAGGTAATCATAGAAAATAGAAAATTTAATCAAAATCACTTAAAAATTGTTTCACTTATTTACTTCTTATTTCTCTCAACGTTTAATTGATTGATCTTACGCAAGACGTCTACTGCTTTCCACATACTCTCGAGTACAGTGTATTCGTAGCGTCCATGCATATTTTCTTCACCAGCAAAAAGATTTGGACAAGGTAGACCCATATAAGTTAATTGAGAACCGTCTGTTCCTCCGCGCACTGGATCTTCATTAACAGTAAGCCCTTCAGCCTTGTAAGCATCCCTAGCTAAATCAACAATCTCCATGTGCTTTTCTAATTCATCAGCCATGTTGTAATATTGATCCCACATTTTAAGCTTAATTCTTTCAGTACCGAACTCGTCATTCATCTTCTTAACGATGTCTTTAACTAGATTCTTTCTCTCTTCAAGACCATCACGTTCAAAGTCACGAATGATGTAGTCCATATGTGCTGAATCGACTGTTCCATCAAAATTCATCAAGTGGAAGAAGCCTTCACGACCTTCAGTATGTTCTGGACGATCATGTTCAGGCAATTGATTATGGAAATCAATCCCAACTTGAATGGCATTAATCATTTGGCCCTTAGCAACAGCTGGGTGTACATTAACACCTTGAATATCTAAGCCAAATTGCGCTGCTGAAAAAGTACCCCAGTCGAGTTTACCTGGTGCTTCACCATCAACAGTATAAGCAAAATCTGCCCCAAATTCTTCAACATCAAAGTGTTCTGCACCAGTTCCAATTTCTTCATCAGGAGTAAATGCCAACTTGATTTCACCGTGCTTTTCTTCGGGATGCTCCATCAAGTATTCTGCAAAAGTCATTAATTCAGAAATACCACACTTATCGTCTCCACCAAGTAAAGTATCACCAGAAGCAGAAATAATAGTTTGGCCCTTATAGTTCTTTAAATGAGGGAAAACTTCTGGGTCTAAATAAAATTCAGTGTCTCCCAATTGGATCTTAGATTCACCATCATAGTTTTCAGTAATTTGCGGTTTAACATCAACCGAATTAAAGTCTGCTGTATCACAGTGAGCTAACAAACCAAAAGTAGGTACTTCATAATCAATATTTGAAGGAATAGTTGCAATTACACATCCACTTTTTTGATTATAGTGAACATCTTTAAGACCTAGTTCTTCTAAGTCTTTCATGATTACATTTTTTTGAAAGTTTTCTTCTCTTTCAGTTGATGGGAAACGATCTGAATGTTCGTCAGAGCGTGAATTCACCTTAACGTATTTTAAAAATCTAGGTAGTAAATTTGGATATTCTGCCATTTTTGTCCTCCTAAAATAAATCTTGAAATGGGTTAGTTGATACCTCTGAAATTACTACAGGTACATTCCAATTATAATCCTGATTCCACTTTTCAAGTCGGTCCCCAACCTTATATTTAAAAATTTTTTCAGTGTAGTGTCCTGGATCAACTACTGTTAAGCCTGAAGAGATCATATCATGACCAACGTGATAGTATACATCTCCGGTTATAAATGCATCAACTCCATCAACTAGAGCTTGACGCCAGAACTTACCGCCATCTCCGCAAATAAAAGCTACAGTTGAGATTAACTTATCATTATCACCAGTAATCAGTCTTGCCATTGGAATTTGCATCTTGTCTTTAACATAATAAGCAAATTCCTTAGCTGTCATTTTCTTATGTAGTTTACCCTTTCTACCAATCGCAATTCCATCAGTATCGAAGGCAAAAGGCTCAACCTCTTCTAAGCCTAATTCTTCAGCTTGCCAATCTGCTGAGCCGTTTTGAGCCTTGTCAGAATTGGTATGAATTGAATATACCGTAATTCCATTAGCAATTAGCTTACCGTACATTGCATTTTGAGGATCAGCAAAATCAAGATTCTTAGCTGGTCTAAACATCACTGGATGGTGGCTAATGATGAGGTCAACACCCTTTTCAATTGCTTCATCTACTACTTGCGGCCGAACGTCTAAGGTAGTCATTACCTTGGTAACATCTGCATCCATTGATCCGATTTGCATCCCAACTGGATCACCTTCAGAAGCAATTTCTTCAGGAAAGTCTTTTTTTAAGCGAGCTACAATATCTGCTACTTTTGTCATTTTAGTACTTCCTCAATCATTTCAATCAAATCATCTATCTGCCTAATTTTAGCTTCATCTTTATTTTTAGCCTTATTTAAATTAGCTTTGAGATTTTCATAATAATTAAGTTGCTTAGTCCATTTTTTAATAAAAACTGGATTTTTTTCTTTTAATAAAAATGGGCCAAATTCTAATTCTTGATCAGATAAATTATGTTTAGACTCAGTTAACTTAGCCTTGATTATTTCATAAATGTGGCCAGCTACTTCGATAATCTTTTCTTCTACTATCTCATACTGATGATCAACGAGCCACTTTCTGACTAAAGGCTCACCTATATTCGCCTCTAAAATTAAAGTAGGATAGATCTTTCCCTCTTGATGAGCAGTTTCTAACAAATTAGTCATGAGCTTTCCACCCATTCCAGCGATTACGACTGTATCAATTTGGTCACTGCTCTTTAAAGTTTCTAATCCAGAGCCTAATCTTGTCTCAATCTTATCTTCTAGGCCTGCTTGTTCAATATCTTGTTTTGCATTATCTAATGGGCCAGCTGCAACGTCACTTGCAATTGCAAAATCTATTTTTCCTTCTTCTACTAATGCAATTGGTAAATATGCGTGATCAGTTCCAATATCTGCTACGCGACTTTGTGGATCAACCATTTTACCAATTTGAGCTAGTCTTTCTTCTAACACACTCTCACCTCTTATTAAAAATTTTAGCATAGATAATCCCAAACTTACTTGAAAAAATTTTTAATCATAAAAAAAGCAATAAAGGCTAAATCAATCCTTTATTGCTAAAAATTCAATTATATTTACTTGTTAATAATGATATCTGATGGCTTAACATCATCACCAAAGTAAGGCTTTAATTCTTGGTTGTAGTCATTAACAAAGAAGCCGTCTTTGTTAAGCTTATTAATGTGCTTATTGGTCCAGTCAAGAAGTGACTTATTGCCCTTCTTAACAGCAGGAGCAATGTATGAATTTGGTCCTAAGTGCTTGATACCAACAGTATACTTAGGATTGTTCTTTACCCAAGCATATAAGTAAGAGTTGTCATCAGCTAAGGCTGCGGCACGACCATTCTTCATTGCGTTAAATTGTTGAGTCTTAGAATCAAATTTCAAGAGATCAACATCTGGTTGCTTACTAGTGAAGTAATTTTCAGCAGTAGTACCCTTAGTTACGATCACCTTTTTACCCTTCAATTGGTTTACATTAGTAATTGGCTTAGACTTAGGTGAAACAACACCAACTGATACTTTCATATATGGCTTAGCAAAATCTACGACTTGCTTTCTTTCTGGAGTAACAGTGAAGTTGGCTAAAACAATATCAGCCTTGTTTGCATTCAAAGTATCAACACGGTTATTAGCGTTTACTTGAACAAACTTAACTTTAACGCCCATTTCTTTAGCTAATTCACGAGCTAAGCGAACATCATATCCAACACGCTTGCCATCTTTATTAACCCAACCATATGGTGGTAAATCGCCAAATACGGCAACCTTCAAAGTGCCACGTTTCTTAATTGCAGCAACTGAGCTAGGGTTGTTGCTGGATGAACTACTGCTTGAATTATTTGAGCAAGCAGTTAAAGTTACAGCTCCAACAGCTAAAATTCCAACAGCAGCAATTAACTTTTTAATAAATTTATGTTTCTTCATTTTCTACTCTCCCTAAAATTCCATACTTTCTAAAAATTCTTCTGCTCTCTTTGTTTTGGGATGCTCAAAGAATTCTTTTCCCGGTGTATCTTCTACAATTGTTCCATTTTCTAAGAATAAGACTTGATCAGCAATTTGCTTTGCAAAGTTCATCTCGTGAGTAACGATGATCATGGTCATATGATCTTCATCGGATAATTGTTTGATTAGTTCCAATACTCCTCTAACCATTTCTGGATCAAGTGAAGCAGTAACTTCATCAAATAACATTAAATCTGGATGAAGAGCTAAGGCACGAATAATTGCAATTCTCTGCTTTTGTCCACCTGATAATTGTCGTGGATATGAATTTGCATACTGCTCTAAATGCACTCTTTTTAATAGAGCTTTTGCTTCTTTTTCAACCTCAGCCTTAGGTCTCTTTTGAACCTTAACTGGACCAAGCAAGATATTTTCCAGTACTGTCATATTTGGGAAAAGATCATAACTCTGAAAAACCATCCCAATTTTTTGGCGAAGTTGCTGCCAATTCTTGGCAGTTGGAATTACTTTCTTTCCTTCAAAAATAATCGTGCCACTCTTAAATTCTTCTAAACCATTTAAGCAGCGAAGTAAGGTACTTTTACCAGATCCAGAAGGTCCAAGTAATGTTAATACATCTCCCTTATTTAGAGAAAAAGAAATATCATGTAATACTTGCTTATTTCCATAAAACTTGTTTAAATCTTCAACTTCTAATATTTTTTCAGCCATACCTTACGCCTCGTTTCTCTTACTCAATCGTTTTGCCCAAAGTGATAAAGGATAATCAACGATGAAGTATAAGAAGAAAATCAATCCATATACCCAAAAAACACCGTTAGGATTAGTTTGATTATTTGCTTCAACGATTTGTTGTCCAACATTGATAACATCCATAACACTGATCATCATCAATAAAGAGGTTGTTTTAATTACTCTTGTAGCTAAATTAATTGTTGCAGGTAATTCTAATTGAAAAGCTTGCGGCAATAAGACATAGATAAATAATTGCCATTTATTCAATCCAAGAGCTAAGCCTGATTCTCGTTGAATTTTTGGTACCGAGATCAACGCTCCACGAACAATATCACTAAACTCAGCTGAAACCCATAAAGCAAATGCAATCACTGCCATAACAGATGCCGGCCAATTCAAGTTAAATTGTCTAGGCAAAATATAATAGAACAAGAATAATAAAACTACGGTTGGCACTATTCTAAAGAATTCTAGATAGATTCTAAAAATCACTTTTACTAAGCGACTTTTCGATGTTCTTAAAACACCAAATAATGCCCCTAGTGCCAAGCCAATTATTAAAGAAAGAACTGCAATCCAAACACTTGTCCAGAGACCACCCAGCAAACGGGTAAAGTTTCTTCCTTCGAATAAAACATTAATCCCCGAATGTCCCATAGCGAACTCTCCTTTCAAGCCAAGTTAATAATAAAGATAATGGAATTAAAATTATTGCATATGCAATTACTAAGACAAATAGATATTCATTTGAATGGTAGTATAAGCCAATCAAATCTAATGCTGTATTAGTTAATTCTGGAATAGCAATTACTGAAAAAATTGATGTTTCCTTGATTAAGAAAATAATATTTGCGGCAATCGCTGGAACACTTAAGGCAAAGCCTTGTGGAAAGACCACATAACGGGCTAATTGCCATTTTGACATTCCGATTGCTTCACCAGATTCAATTTGATTTTTACTAATTCCATCAAATCCACCGGTAAATCCTTCGGCCATATAAGCTCCACCTAAAAATACTAAACCGATTAAACCACAAGTAATAGCGCTCATCTTTAATCCAATTACCGGAAAAGCATAGTATAAGAAGAAAAGCTGGATTAATAACGGTGTATTTCTTGCAAGCTCAACATATGCACTGACGATCTTATCAATTACAGGAACATGAAAATATTGAATCAAACTACAACAGAGCCCAACCACCATCGCTCCAATAATTCCAACAAAGGACATCCAGACTGTTACCTGAAAGCCTTTGACAAATTGTGGCAAACTTTGCTGAATAATTGCCCAACTCATATTTTCCCTTCTTTCCAAAAATAAGTAACTGTTAACATTATAGACCTACTTTAAATCAGTTACAATAGGTAAGTATATTACTTTCTTATATACTAGTATTCATTTTTGTTATAGCAAAAAACCTTGCGGTAATATTGCTATTACCACAAGGTTTTTACTGTTAACTCTTATTCTAATCTAAGAAGTCCTTTAATTGATTTGAACGACTTGGGTGACGTAATTTACGCAAAGCCTTAGCTTCAATCTGTCTGATACGTTCACGAGTTACTCCAAATACTTTACCAACTTCTTCTAGAGTACGAGTACGTCCATCATCAAGACCAAAACGTAAACGTAAAACATTCTCTTCACGATCAGTTAAAGTATCAAGTACTTCTTCAAGTTGTTCTTTTAACAATTCATATGAAGCATGTTGTTCAGGACTAGTTGCATCCTTATCTTCGATAAAGTCACCTAGATGAGAATCATCTTCTTCACCAATTGGTGTTTCAAGAGAAACTGGTTCTTGTGCAATCTTCAAGATTTCACGAACTTTGTCAGTTGGCATATCCATTTCGGCACCAATTTCTTCTGGAGTTGGTTCTCTTCCCAAATCTTGCAAAAGTTGTCTTTGAATTCTGATCAACTTATTAATTGTTTCAACCATGTGAACTGGAATACGAATTGTTCTCGCTTGGTCAGCAATTGCACGAGTAATTGCTTGTCTAATCCACCAAGTTGCATAAGTTGAAAACTTAAATCCTAAACGATAGTCAAATTTGTCAACGGCCTTCATCAAACCCATGTTACCTTCTTGAATTAAGTCTAAGAAGGACATACCACGACCAACATAACGTTTAGCAATAGAAACTACCAAACGTAAGTTAGCTTCAGCCAATTCTTGCTTAGCTTCTTCATCGCCTGATTCAATTCTCTTAGCCAAGGCAATTTCTTGATCAGCATTTAACAGTGAAACACGTCCGATTTCCTTCAAATACATCCGGACTGGATCGTTCATTCTTACGCTTGAAGGTGCTGACATATCTTTTAATTCAGCCTTCTCAACGTCTTTTTGCTTCTTTAAAGCTAATTTTGAAGGTTCACCATTTTCATCAACAATACTAATTCCATTGTCTTCAAATTCTTGAACTAGTTGATCTACCGCTTTTCCTTGAAGATCATATGGCTTAATTAGTTGAGCAGTAAATTCTTTTTCAGTAATTTGTTTGTCTTTTTTAACTTCCTTAACAACTTCCTTGACCTTTTTATCAAGTGTCATTGTTGTTTCTTTGGTAGTCTTACTCTCTGCCATGTAAAAAAGCCCCCTCTAAAACTTCTTTCTTCTTAACGCAATTACTTTTTGCGCTATTTCAAGCTCTAAACTATTATCTTGTTTTCTTTGAGCATCCTTCAATTGATTAAGCAAATCATTTAATTGCTGATCAATCTTACTTTTTTCCAATGCCCGCAATTGATCATCTAATTCACGCTTAGAATAATCTGGGGGCATTGAAATCATCTCCATATTAATAATTATACCTTGAAGTTCTTCAGGAATAAAATCAATGAAGCCAGTAACCTCTGCCTCTTCATGGGTCTGGTGATACTTTAACCAAAATTCTGCTAATTTTGCATAACGTTCATCTGGAAACAAGAATTGCTGACTCAATAAGTAATCCCTTGCTTCATCACTATGTATAAATAGGTAAAGCAAGCGATCAAGAGCAGGATTCCTTGTCTCAAGGTCAGTGCCTGCTTGCTCTTCTTTCGGCTCACTAGGCCGATCTATTGGAAGTGATTTAGGAGCTTGATAAGCTTGCTGATGATTCTTTGCACGCTGTAATTTACGTCTTTCACGCACAAAAGTCACTTTTAATGATTCACGAGTAACTCCAGTCTGGCGTGCTAATTTATCAAGATACAAATCTGCCGCAACTGGATCATTCAGGCCAGCAATCATTTGTACACTAGCCGTAATATATCCTAGCTTCTCTCGATCATTATGTAAATTATATTGATTAGCTAATCTTTCAAGTAGAAAATCCATCGAGCTAAGTGCACCAGCAACCTCTGCTTGATACTTTTCGACTCCATATTTCTTTACATACTCATCTGGATCGAGATTTTCGGGTAAAACAATTATTCCTAAATTGAATCCCTGTACTTGCCCAAATAACTTCGTTGCTCTTTCAGCAGCATGAATGCCGGGCGGATCTCCATCATAGTTAATTAAGACATTGGGAGTGATTCGTCTCAGCATATATACTTGTTCTGTGGTTAAGCTTGTTCCCATCGAAGCAACACCAGACTTAATACCAGCCTTATAAGCAGCAATTACATCCATATATCCTTCGTAAAGAATTAAATGTTTTTCACTTCTTGCCGCTTTTTTTGCTTCAGCAAAGTGAAATAGTAATTTAGATTTATTAAAAATCTTGGTTTCTGGGCTATTCATATATTTAGCAATAGTTTTATCATTACTAATTCGTCGCCCAGAAAATCCTACTGTATAGCCCGACTCATCCCCTAAAGGAAACATTAATCGATCACGAAAACGATCAAATAGTTGTCCATCTTGTGATTCTACAAATAAACCACTTTCTCGCAATTCATCATCTGTATAACCTTCTTGACGAAGATAAGTTAATAAAATTGTATCGTTATTAGGTGCATATCCCACCTTAAAATGCTCTAAGAGGTCACTAGTTAATTCACGTTTTTGAGCATATTCAAGTGCTCTTTCACCAACTTTAGTGGTTAGCAAAATATGCTGGTAAAATTCTGTTGCCTGTCGATACATCTTCTTTAACGGGCTAAGTGGCTTTACCGTTTCGCCGTAGCCTTCTGGCATATGAAGATGGGCCAATTCAGCAACTTTTCTTACACTTTCAGGAAAAGTTAGATGATCCTGATACATTAAGAATTTAAATACGTTTCCGCCTTTACCACATCCAAAGCACTTAAAAAACTGTTTTCCTTCATTAACAGTAAAAGAAGGCGTTTTTTCTTGATGGAAGGGGCAAAGTCCTAAATAATCTTTACCTTTTTTTTCTAAAGAGACATATTGACTTATTACATCCACAATATCGACAGAGTTTCTAACTTCATCGATAAATTGTTCAGGAATACGTCCTGCCATCAATGGATCATCCCAATCAACTATTATTTAATTACTAATTTACTTAAGTCACCCATTCGATCAGCTAAGTTATTAACCTTTAATAATTGAGCCAAACGATTATTCTTTACCTTTTCATCCTTATCAAGAATCATATTACTTTCAAAGTAATTATTAATTACCGGTTGTAATTCTACAAAGCCTTTATAAAGATCGGCAATACTCAAATCAGTATTTTCCTCTAATGCATTTACACCAGCATATAATTCTTCTTCACTAACATCTTGGAAAAGACTTTCATCAATGTCATTAGCATTTCTATATTTTGCTTTCTTCAAAATATTAGTAATTCTAGTCAAACTTTCAACTACTGGCTTAAAGTCAGCATCATCATGGTGCATTTGCAAGGTCTTAGCAGCAGCCAAAATTTGAATTGGATCTTGTTGACTAGATGCAAGAACAGCGTCAATTACATCATAGTCATACTTTTCAACTTGTAATTGTTGCTTTACACGATCACGAATAAAGTCGGCAATTTCATTTTCAGCTTCAGCATCCTTAGGTAGCTTAGCTGCCGTCTTACCTGATAGTAATTGAATCAATTCTGGTAAAACATCTTTAATAGGAAGTGACCAACCTTCGTTCAATAAGATTCTTACAATTCCGTATGCGTTTCTTCTTAATGCATATGGGTCATTAGATGAGGATGGGATCATACCTGCACCGAAGAAGGAGATGATTGTATCAAGTTTATCTGCAATTGAAAGTAATGAACCAACAGTAGTACTTGGTAATTCACCTTCAGCACTAGTTGGCATATAGCTTTCTTTAATTGCTACACTAACATTTTCATCTTCACCAATTAAGCGTGCATAGTGCATTCCCATGACACCTTGTAATTCAGCAAATTCACCAACCATTGAAGTAACAAGGTCAAATTTGTAGATATCACTAACTCGGTCAAAGTCTTTCATTTCAGTATCTGAAACATTAAACTTCTTACCAAGATAATCACCAATAATTTGAACACGTGCCATATGTTCAGCTACTGAACCAATCTTATCATGGAAAGAAACATTCTTAAGCTTATCAACGAAGTGAGTTAGTGGGTACTTCTTATCTTCATCATAGAAGAATTGAGCATCATCTAAACGAGCAACAAGAACTTTTTCATTACCAGCGATGACATTGTCTAAGTATTCACTATTTCCATTTCTAACTGAAATGAAGTGGTTAATTAATTTGCCGTTTTCATCATAGACTTCAAAATATCTTTGATTATCCTTCATTGAAGTAATTAATACTTCATCAGGGATGTTCAAATATTTTTCATCAAAAGAACCAGCAAATACAGTTGGATACTCCACCAAATTAGTAACTTCTTCAAGTAAGCCCTTGTCAATATTAACTTTCCAGTTATGTTGAGCAACGAGTTCTTGAATTTGGTTAAGAATCATACCCTTACGTTCATCAGCATTAGCAATTACGTATTGACTCTTTAATGCTTCTTCATAATCATCAGCGTTAGCTAATACAACACTGTCACCTAAGAAACGATGCCCTTGAGTTTTACGACCAGCTACTACATCTAGTAACTTAGCTGGCACTACTTCACTGCCAAGTAAAGAAACCATCCAATGAATTGGACGAACAAATTCGAAGTCGTAGCTACCCCAGCGCATCTTAGTTGGGAAGGTCATTGCTTTAACAATATCACTCATTCCCATTAAGATATCAGAAGCTTTTTTACCTTCTTTTTGAACATGAACATAAGCATATTCAGTGCCCTTAAGCTCTTCAAAGTAAATGTCATCAGTAGTCATCCCTTGACCACGGACAAATCCTTGAGCAGCTTTTGTCCAATTGCCGTCTTTATCTTGCGCAATTTTCTTAGCTGGGCCCTTTTTCACTTCATCAATATCTTCTTGTTTTTCAGCTAAATCTTCAACTAAAATCGTTAAACGACGTGGAGTTGAATAAGTCTTAATATCTTTAAAGGATAACCCATTTTCCTTTAAATACTTTTTAGTACGATCAGCTAATTGCTTAACACTTTTAGAAACAACGTGAGCTGGCATTTCTTCAGTGCCAATTTCAAATAAATAATCTTTAGTCATTGTTTTGCCCCGCTTTCTTAGTTTCTTCTTGGTGCTTTAATAATGGGAAGCCACGTTTTTCACGCTCTTCAACAAATCCCTTAGCAGCAAGATGAGCTAAGTTTCTAATTCTTGATAAGTAACCCGCTCTTTCAGTAACTGAAACTGCACCACGTGCATCAAGCAAGTTAAAGGTATGACTACATTTTAAGATGTAATCGTAAGCTGGATGAATTAGATTTTGACTCAACAAGCGCTTAGCAGTAGCTTCGTAAATATCAAAGAATTTAAGTAATTGTTCTTGATCACTTTCTTCAAAAGCATACTTAGAATGTTCATATTCTGGTTGCTTGAAGATATCACGATACTTAACTCCATCGCCCCATTCAAGATCAAAGACTGAGTTTACATCTTGAATGTAAGAAGCAAGACGTTCTACACCATAAGTAATTTCACTCATAGTTGGTTTAACATCAAGTTCCCCAACTACTTGGAAGTAAGTAAATTGAGAAACTTCCATTCCATCAAGCCATACTTCCCAACCAACACCGGCACAACCCATAGATGGGTTTGCCCAGTTATCTTCAACAAATCGAATATCGTGTTCAAGAGGCTCAATACCTAATACTCTTAAACTATCTAAATAGTATTGTTGAATGTCCTTTGGTGCAGGCTTAATAACTACTTGGAATTGGTGGTGTTGGTATAAACGATTAGGGTTATCACCATATCGACCATCGGCAGGTCTTCTTGAAGGTTCAACATAACAAGCTGCCCAAGGTTCTGGTCCAACAGCACGTAAAAACGTATATGGACTCATTGTCCCGGCACCTTTTTGTTCATCATATGAAGGCATAATCATACAACCTTTAGAGGCCCAGAACTGTTCCAATTTAAAAATCATATCCTGGATATTCAGTTTTTCTGACATCTATCTCTCTCCTCACAACATAGGCATAAAAAAAGCCTATGCAAAAATTGCATAGGGACGATTTACTTCGCGGTTCCACCCTAATTCAGGAAAATATTCTTCCTGCCCTTAATTAACAACTTTGACTAAAAGGTGCCTTTTCCCAAATGCACTTCCACCATTCTGCACTCGCTGTATTGGTACTTTTCTATTCCTTTATAGTTGTCAAAATACGTATCTATTCTATCATCTTTTATAAAAAAAGACTAGTAAGAAAACCTCACTAGTCTTTAAACGAATATAAAAAGTCAACAGCTAAAAAAGCGCCAATTCATCAAGAAATTTTTTAGTTTTTAAATTAAGATCCAGATAGTTAACGTACATCCGATCGATCACCTTGCCAGAGTCCTTTTTTAATTGCGGATTAATTTTTATTTTCCCTAAACGATCAATATCAACTAAAGCTAGAGTACGAATCAAGGCTACTACTTTAGGATCTAGATGCATCCTTTGACTGACACTATTAAAGTGATCACTACAAATAATTCCACCTAATTCCATCGAGTAGTCAAACACACCTTGTACTTTACCACAAATTAGACAACGATCTAATTGTGGCGCTACTCCATATGCATTAAGCAACTTCAGTTGTACCATCTGGGTAATAATTGCCGCATCTTCTCCTGAATTTATCTTCAGCAACGCTTTCATAATCAAATCATAAAAACTTCCAATATCTTTATACTCAACAAAAGCATGGTCAAGTAAGTCTAAAACATAACTCGAATACGCATTCTTAGTTAAATCTAAATATAACTGGTCCAGCTGCTTTACATCCTTGAAAGTCCGCAGCGTACTGATTCCTTTCCAATTTGTATTTACAATATACTTTCCATAAGAGAAGTTAAGGGTTGCAGCTCCTAATCTGGACTTTGGTCTCAGTGCTCCTCTTACATCAATTGTAAAAATACCATGATCTTTAGTCATGATCTTGGTTAGAACATCAGCTTCTTTATATTTTTTTCTTTTAAAAATTAATCCTTGAACTTCACAAAGTTCACGTGCCATCTATCTTAATTCCTTAGCGTTGTAGCCAATGGATTTAAGAAAGGCAGGATCAGAACGCCAATTCTTTTGAACCTTAACCCATAGGCGTAAATTAACCTTTTCACCTAATAAAGCTTCAATTTCCTGACGTGCAGCAATTCCAATCTGCTTCAACATTTGACCTTTCTTGCCGATAATAATGCCCTTTTGACCGGGACGCTCAACATAAATTGTAGCCTCAACTTGAAGCTTGCCACCTTCATGATCCCGCATTCGGTCAACTACCACGGCCGTAGCATGCGGAACTTCTTCATGAGTGAGCTTCAAAACCTGCTCGCGAATTAATTCAGCTACAATAAAATATTCTGGACGGTCAGTCAATTGGTCTGCATCATAAAATTGCGGACCTTCTGGCAAATATTTAGCAATTGTTTTAATCAACTCGGAAACATTATTTCCTTGTGAAGCAGAAATTGGAACAATTTCAGCAAAATCGCCTAGATTCTTATATGAATCTATAATAGATAATAACTCATCTGGGTGGACTTTATCAATCTTATTTATCACTAAAAATACAGGCTTTTTAATTTTCTTAAGAAGTTCAGCAATATATTGGTCTCCCTTACCTGCTGGTTCAGGTTCAACCATAAATAAAACCACATCTACTTCATCTAGAGCAGAGTAACTTGACTTATCCATAAAGTCATCTAATTTATTTTTTGGCTTATGAATCCCAGGAGTATCAATAAAAACTATTTGCTCCTGATCATCAGTATAAATACCTGAAATTTTATTTCTAGTGGTTTGTGGTTGTGGTGACATAATTGCCACTTTTTGACCTACTAAATAATTCAAGAGAGTTGATTTACCCACATTAGGTCTACCAATTAAAGCTACAAAACCTGATTTAAAGTCTTTTTTTTCATCCATCATTGTTACATCCTTTTTATTTAAGTTTTAGTGAATTTGCTTTCCATGATTTTCTTGATCAGGATGAAGCGGAAGTCCATATTCACGTAAAACTTTACCTTGGATACCAAACATAATCTTGGCTTCATCATCTTCGATATGATCATAACCATTTAAGTGAAGGTATCCATGAACTAGTGTATAACCAAACTCCCGATTAAATCCAGTTTCATACTCTACACTATGTCTTTTGATAACTTCAGGGCAAAGAAATAAATCCCCAATATCTTCTACAAAATCAGGATCGTCACTAAAAGCACTCATAAAGTCTTCATCTAATCCATCTTCAATTGCAAAAGAGATTACATCAGTTGGACGATCTTTACCGCGGTATTTCTTATTAATTTCATGGATTTTTTTGGAAGAAACAAAGTTAATACTCATTTCTTGAGTATTCTCTTTATGAATCTCTTTTTTTGCTGATAATAATAAGTCGCTAATCCATGGAATCCAATCTTTATCGCTATCTTTTAAGAAATTAACTTCATCATTAAAAGAAATATCTAAATTATTCAACTCTTAGTGTCCCTCTTCTTCATATGCTCTAACAATTTTGGCCACAACGGGATGACGAACAACATCATTAAAAGTAAAGTTAATGAATTTTACTTGCTCAATATTCTGTAAAATATGTTCAGCTTGTAATAATCCACTCTTTGCTTTTCCTGGTAAGTCAATTTGGGTCTGGTCCCCATTGACAACCATTTTAGAATTAAATCCTAATCTTGTTAAAAACATCTTCATTTGTGCCTGTGTTGTATTTTGTGCTTCGTCTAGAATTACAAAAGCATCATCCAAAGTTCTACCACGCATATATGCTAGAGGAGCTACTTCAATAACCCCACGTTCCATTAAACGGTTGGTTGGCTCTACACCTAAAATAGCATATAAAGAATCATAGATTGGTCTTAAATATGGATCAACTTTTTCTTTTAAATCACCTGGAAGAAATCCTAATGATTCGCCTGCTTCTACCGCTGGTCTAGTCAAAATAATCCGGGACACTTCTCCTTTTTTAAAGGCCGCAATCGCCATAACTACGGCTAGAAAAGTCTTTCCTGTACCAGCTGGCCCAATTCCAAAAACGACATCATATTTTTGAATAGCTTCAATATAGCGTTTTTGTCCCATATTCTTAACGCGAACTGGACGACCTTTAGCATCCCTAATTAGAATTTTATTATATAATTCTCCAAAAAATTCTAAAGTTCCCTTATCTGCCATCTTAATTGCGCTAACAACATCAGTTGCAGTAATAGTAACTCCACGGGTAACAACCTTATCCAAAGCAGTAAAAATTTGCATAATTTTCTTAACAATGCTTTCTTCTCCGGTTACTTCGATTTCACTACCAGTATCAGTTACCTGCACATCATAAGATTCTTCAATTAAACGCAAATTTGCATCGTTAATTCCAACTAAATTCATGATTGTTTCTGGTTTAGTTGGTGTAAATGTTGCTTCTATAGTTTGTCCCACTTAAAATCCTCCGTTTAATAAAAGCTATTAGTTAAGCTTTTTACCAACAATTGAAGAAGCTGCTTTACCATCAGCCTTACCCTTAATTTTTGGCATTAAAGCTTGCATAACTTTACCAAAGTCTTTTTTAGAACTTGCTCCAACTTCTTTAATTGTTTCTTCAACAGTTTCTTCAAGTTCTTCCTTAGACATTTGCTTTGGCATGTATTTTTCAATTAATTTCATTTCATTCTTTGTTTGATTAATTAAATCATCTCTGCCAGCCTTAGTAAATTCTTCTAAAGATTCTTTGCGTTGTTTAAGAGCGCTGGACAAAACTGTTAATTCATCATCACTAGTTAGATCATGTCCCACTTTAATTTTATAATTCATTATTGCAGCCTTAAGCGAGCGAATTGTAGTTAAAGCTTCCTTATCTTTGGCTTTCATAGCTGTTTTCATATCTTGCATTAAAGTATCATTTAGTGACATTGTATTTAATTCTCCTCTTTAATCAAAACTTACACAGTCTATTTTAAACTTTTTATATAAAAAAAGCTCTTGATAGAAGAATTTTCTACCAGGAGCTTTTTCTATATTAATAATGTCTACGCTTACGAGCAGCTTCGGATTTTAACTTTCTCTTAACGCTTGGTTTTTCGTAGAATTCACGCTTGCGGTATTCTTGCAAGGTACCACTTCTAGAAACGGAACGTTTGAAACGACGAAGAGCATCATCAATAGACTCGTTTTCGTGAACGATTGTCTTAGCCATGTGAGATCCCTCCTTCCATTTCTTGGCACACAAATATGTGCCACAACAATATAGTTAAATTATAGCTAAACGAGAAAAAACGGTCAATAGTCGATTAACATTTTTCTTACTTATTTTGGTATAATTTAGATAATTAATGAGGTGAAATATATGACTGAAGAAAAAAAAGAAAATCAAAAAATTGTTAATCTAATTATTATTTCTGACTCTGTTGGTGATACAGCTTTCAATATGGTCCAAGCTGGGGCAGTTCAATATCCAAACGTTAAATTTAACTACCGCCGCTATCCTTTTATTACAAATCGAGAAAAGCTAGAAAAAGTTTTTAGTGAAATCACAGAATTTGAAAACGTATTAATTGCCTTTACCTTGATTCACGAAGATGAACAATTGGCTGTAATTAAATTTGCACGTGAACATAATATGAAATACGTCGACTTACTTTCTGGCGTAATTGACAACATTCATGCTTTAACTGGTGAAGAACCTAAACATGAAATCGGTGCTGTTCACCACATGGGTCAAAATTACTTTGATAGAATTTCTGCAATGGAATTTGCTGTTATGTATGATGACGGAAAAGATCCAAAAGGTTTCTTAGAAGCTGACGTTGTTTTACTTGGTGTTTCTCGAACTTCTAAGACTCCACTTTCTTTATTCTTAGCTAACAAGAATCTTAAGGTCGCTAATTTACCACTTGTACCTCAAACCCATATTCCAGATGAAATCTATAAGATTAATCCTAAGAAAATCATTGGTTTAACAAACGATCCGTCCGTTTTGAATGAAATCAGACGTCAAAGAATGATAGCCTATGGTCTGAACCCAGATACTACTTACTCTAATATGGATTCGATCAATGCAGAACTTGAAGCAGCTGATAAACTCTATAAGAAACTTGGTTGCTATGTAATTAACGTTGCTCATCGTTCAATTGAAGAAACAGCAGCACTAATTTTAGAACACCTCGGTATTGATGACTACGCTAAGTAACAAATAAAATTAAACATTTTAAAAAGATCTTTCATTAAATTTTGAAAGATCTTTTTTTATGCCTCTATTTATTTTTCGTCATATCCAAAATATTTTTTAGCTTGATCGCTCATCTTTTCTGGACTCCAAACTGGATACCAAACAAACTCAACATCAACATTTTTAACTTCAGGAACCTTCATAACTGCTGCAGTAACCAATTCAATTAATACTTCTGTTAAAGGACAAGCTGGAGTGGTTAAAGTCATATTAATCAGACAAATTCCATCTTCATCTAAATCAATCTCGTAAACTAGTCCTAGATTAACAACATCTACCCCTAACTCCGGGTCTATGACAGTTGCTAGTTGATTGATAATATTTTGCTTAATTTCTTCACTAGTCCGCATTTTAAACATCTTTTTCAAAAATTCTAGTCTTAATAGCCTGTCCTGTTGGAGTACCTGCTAATCCACCAATACCAGTTTCTCTTAATGATACTGGCATTTGATGACCAACTTTTTTCATAGCATCAATACACTCATCAGCCGGGATAACACTGGTACATCCAGCTAGTGCCATATCAGCCGCAATTAGTGCGTTGCCTGCTCCAATAGCATTTCTTTTTACGCAGGGTACTTCTACTAGTCCTGCTATTGGATCACATACTAGTCCCAATAAATTAGACATCGCAATCGCTAAAGCTTGAGAGCTTTGCGCGGGTGTGCCACCGGCTATTTCTACAGCCGCTGCTGCACCCATTGCGGAAGCCGACCCTACTTCTGCTTGGCATCCGCCGGTTGCACCAGCAATTTCCGCGTTATTTCCAATAACTAATCCCATTCCTCCTGCAGTAAAGAGAAAGCGAATCATTTGCTCTTCATTTAAGTCGAGCTTTTTTTCAAGCATAAATAAAATGCCTGGCAGTGTGCCAGAAGAGCCAGCTGTTGGGGTTGCACAAATGACGCCCATCGCAGCATTTACTTCATTTGTTGCTACTGCATTTTGCACAGCTTCCATCATAAAATCACCAGAAAGAGTATATCCTTTTTCACGATAATTCTTTATTTTAATCGCTTCACCACCCGTTAAGCCAGTATGAGAAAATACTCCTTTACCAGTACTTCCCTTACTAACCGCAGCACGCATGGTTTCAAGATTATATTTCATTTTATTCCATACTTTTTCTCTGGATAGACCTGATAATTTGCATTCTTGTTCAATTATTAATTCTGAAATAGGTTTTTCTGTTTTTTCAGCGTCTGCAACAATTTCTTTAATATGATTGTACATTAGTTTCTCATTTCATAAACAAACAATGTTTTTATATTTTTTCTTGAGTTCTCCAATTAAAGAAGGCTTAAAATAGTTTTGAATATCATATTCATAGATGTAATAGTCAGGACTTTTATATATTCTGCTCTCATTAAAGGGTGCCTTTTGTTGTAAAAAGGAAGTCAAGAATCTTTGATTTTTTATTTTTCTTTCTGGATCAATCAATAGAACAATTGGCAACGTACCGCTTGGCTCAACCACAATATCATGGATTACTAAGCGTCGAATTTCTATTGCCCCACCACCAATAGAACAGCCTGCCAACTGAACTCTTTTATGACCATCAGTCATATCCAAAATCGCTGTATTGGGGTGATGAATCGGGCTTTCTCCCTTTTCCTCTACAAATCTAATATCAATACCCCGCTTACGTGCAATTTCTGGAGCTTTTGGTACTCGTAAGTCAGAAGTAGTAAAGCCCAAAATTCCTGCTGCAATTGCATAATCAGTACCATGTCCACGATGAGTTTGAGCAAAAGAGCCATAATAATGAACAGTAACCTTTTTAGGAACTCCTCCAAAAAGCTTATTTCCTTCTCTGCCAATTGCTACTGCACCAGCTGTATGTGAACTAGACGGTCCAATCATAACTGGACCAATGATATCAAAAACACTTTTAAAACGATTTTCCATCTTAGATTCCCTACATAAAAATATTTTTAAAGAAAAACGACCATTTCCTTTGTTGTATAAAGTGAAATAATCGTTTTCTAGTAACATCTAAACTGGCGTCTGTTCCTTGAATCTTCCATATACCTTCGAAACTTCGCTTAAACTCATGAAAGCATATGGATCATTGTTTAAGACAATATTATAAATGTCATACATATCATATTTATCAATTACCATTAATAAGACTGTCTTTTCAGTATGACTATACGCACCCTCGGCATCATGCAGAATCGTAATCCCACGATGCATCTTAGCCTGAATTCCATCAATAATATGTTTAGGATGTTCGGTTACGATTAATACCTGCATCTTTTGATGTTGATTATAGACAGCGTCTATTACCTTACCATTGACAAAGATGTTCAAAGCCGTATATAGAGCCCGAGTCCATCCAAATACAAAACCAGCACATATTACGATAATTAGGTTAAAAAAGATATTTATTTGACCAAAGCTTTTACCAGTTTTCTTTCGTAAAATAATCCCTAAGACATCTAGTCCACCAGTAGAGATACCTGATTTTAAAGCTATCCCAGTACCAACACCATTAATTACTCCACCAAAAATTGCACAAATAATTGGATCATAGCTCATCTTAATTGGAGCAATAATTTTCATCATGATAGATGCCAATAAAACTGCAATTAAAGTAAAAATCGTAAAACGGTGGCCAATTTTAAACCATCCTAAAATAAATAATGGGATATTTAGTACAAAATACATTACTGATGTAGCTAATGTAAATGGCAAATACCGTTCTGATACAGACTGTAAAATTTGGGCAAAACCAGTAATTCCAGAAGCATAAATTTTACCAGGTTGCCAGAAAAAGTTTAAGGCGATAGCAACGGCTAAAGCATAAAATAAAGCTGCTGATAACTTCGAAATTAAGATATGACGCCGCGAAAGCCTTTCTAATGTACTCATAATTTTCCTCTTTTACTATGTTCATAACGTATCTAGTGTAAAGATATTTATAGTTAAAAACAAGTCTATTTTTTCCAATGTTTTTTGATAAATTGTTCTCTCCCTCCGGCCTCTTCTAAAGCATACCGAGCTGGATCTTTTTTATAAAAATCTTGATGGTAATCTTCAGCCAAATAGAAAGGCTTTGCTGGTTCAATACGGGTTACAATTGGATCTGAAAACTTATTTGAATCTGCTAAAGATTTACGTGATTGTTCAGCAATTTCTTTTTGTTCAGGTGAATTATAGTAAATCACTGGTTGATATTGACTGCCGCGATCTTGAAATTGTCCCATAGCATCAGTTGGATCAGTAACTTGCCAATAAATATTAACTAAATCCTCATAAGATAGTTTATTTGGATCATAAGTAATGCGAACCGCCTCAGTATGTCCAGTTAATCCCGTACAAACTTGTTCGTAAGTAGCGTTAGGCACGACTCCACCGGTATAACCTGATTCGACCTTTATGACACCAGGATATGTATCGAAAGGAGCAACCATACACCAAAAGCACCCGCCAGCAAAGATAGCTGTGTCATACTGCGTTTTTTCATTGTTATCAAGGGATTTAACGTCTTTCATTTTATTAGCACTTCTTTCTAAATTTGAATAATTATGGATTACTTTCACTATATTTCCACTAACTTTCTAAAAAATCAATGTTTATCAAAATTGTGGTACTTTTTAAGTTCCTATTTCTTTTAATTCATTCATATATATTATTAATGGAAATTACCCTTAAAGCAAAAAAGTCACTCTAGAACATCAGATCTAAAATGACTTTCTTTTTATATTTACTTACTTTCCTTTAACTTTGCTTTTCTTTCCTCTATGTAACTTTCTATCGCTTTTAAATCTTCTTTAGTAGCTAACTTAAGAATAAAGTTTTTTGTAGTGGATCGTTTAACTATGTAGTTCTTTCTATCTTTATTATTTTCATCCCATTTTTTATTAGCTTTTTTCTAGCTTCTGTTAGTTTAGCCATTAAATATCATCTTTCTAATTAAATATAAAACAAATCTAAGTGATATTAGATATTGCTATGATAACAGATTTATAATTTCTTTCTTAGTCATAATATTTAGTTTTATAGCTTATCACTGCTGTTAAGTGCCTCGATTATATCCGGCGTTTATATTAAATCTATTTTCAAAACAATACTTTACATAATTATTTTAACGTAATAAATATAAATTTGTTTTATCTGCAAAAGAATAAAAAAATCCATCTCTCGATTATATAAAATCAAAAGATGGATTTAAATAAAACTAATTTTCATAAATATCATTGAGCGCTTTTTCAAATTCAGGAAGCCAGCTCATTTTATATCCAGCACGAGTGGGATGAATATCGTCAACCATATAGAGTTGACGGTCTTTTTCATTGTAATCAAAGCGCTTGTCATCCCACATATTAAGAAACTTAAATTTCCATTTCTTTTGTAATTCTTTTGTTGCTTCTACTAATTTACCATATTTTTCAGAATCAAAAGATGGATTAGAATAAATCAAAACAGGACAATTCCAAGTCTTTTTAACATATTCTAAAATGAATTCAATTGCTCCAATACTAGTTGTAATATCATATTTGTCACTTTCACTAATTTTACCTAAAGGAATATCAACTTTAGCATCATTAGTTGAAAGTTGCAAAACAAACGCACTTATATTTTCTAAAATTGGGAGTTTCTCTAAGCGTGCCACATAAGAATTATCACCATTTTCAGCTAAGGTTGTTCCTGAAACAGCTTCTTTAAATGGGTAAATCCCATCTTTTTTTCTTAAATAATCTACGAATGATTCACTCAAGGCACCTGCACCATAAGTAACAGAACTTCCTAAAAAGGCAATCTGTTTATCTACAAGCTTACTATTAGTAGACTGTGTCCCACTTACACTGTATTCAACCTGATTACCAGAGGCTTTAACTATCTTTGACAAAAAGTCTTCATGTTGACCAGCAAACTCTAATAATTCAGGAATATTTTCTTCTGGAACCTTCAAATTATCAAAAACTTGTATTAAATTCATGATCCTATTCCTCAAATATTTTTTTATATTGATTATAGCCTTCCTCTTCTAGCTTATCATATGGAATGAATTTTAAGGAAGCAGAATTAATACAATATCTTAATCCTCCCTGATCGACTGGTCCATCAGTAAAAACATGACCTAAGTGGGAATCAGCAATGGGGCTTTTCACTTCTGTTCGCTCCATTCCATGAGATTGATCCCGTTTATAACTTAATTTTTTTATTGGCTTCGTAAAACTCGGCCAACCACAGCCTGCATCATATTTATCTTGACTTGAAAAAAGTGGTTCACCAGAAACTACATCGACATAAATTCCTTTTTGGTTGAAATCGTTATATTTTCCACTAAAAGGCATTTCAGTTGCTGCATGTTGTGTAACTTCATATTGTTCATAATTTAATTTTTTAAGAGCTTCTTTTTTATCAAACATTTTTTCACCTTCTAAAATTAAAGATATCAAATTTTAACATAAAAATGTTGTCTCATGATTTTTGTTTCTATACAATAATCTATAATATTAGAGGGGGATTTTTTATGCCAAAATTAGCAAATGATTTATCACTTACAAAAAATACACGATTAAATTCTTTAGGACCTTCAAAAATTAGAGCCTTTGATGAAAAAGCGTCTCAAATCCCAGGAATTATTAAATTAACGATTGGAGAACCAGATTTAAATACACCAGATCATGTTAAAGATGCAGCTATTGCTGATATCAAAGCAAATGACTCGCATTATGCACCACAAGCAGGTAAACCTGAGTTATTAGAAGCTATTAGCAACTACCTTGATCGTAGTCTTGACGTTAAATACGATTCAAAAACTGAAATTTGCGTTACAGTTGGAGCTACTGGTGCTTTAAATGATGTATTCATGTCAATTTTAAATCCAGGTGATAAAATTTTAGTTCCTACTCCAGTATGGGCCTTATATTTTCAATTAATTAAATTAACGGGAGCTATCCCAGTCCAAATTGATACTTCAAAAGATGATTTTATCCTGACTCCTGAACATCTTGAGACAGTACTACAAAATGAAGGAAAAGGCGCTAAAGCAATCATTTTAACTGATCCATCTAATCCAACAGGTCGTGTTTATCCAGCAGCCACTTTAAAGGCACTTGCAGAAGTTATTACCAAGTACCATCTTTTCTCGGTTACGGACGAAATATATGGTGAATTGGTTTACGATAATAATGTTCATCATTCTTTATCTCAATATATTCCTGAGCGCAATATTCTAATTTCAGGACTTTCAAAAGCATACGCAATGACTGGGTGGCGTTTAGGGTATATTGCAGCTCCTGCAGATATTATGAAAACTATTCAAAAAGTAAATGCTTTTCTTGTTACCTCCGTAACCGATAATGTTCAGGCTGCCGCAATTGACGCACTAAATAATGGACAAGCAGATCCTCTTGAAGCACGCAAAATTTACGAAGACAGATTGGAATTTATGAAAACTGGTTTAGAAAAATTAGGCTTTGAAATGTCTACACCTCAAGGAGCCTTCTATATCTTTGCTAAGATCCCTGACACTTTTGGTACCGACGACGAAGCCTTCGCTAATGAATTAGCCACTAAGGCAAAAGTTGGTGTGACTCCCGGTCGCTATTTCGGTAAGGGCGGTCAAGGATATGTTAGAATGTCTTACGCTTCTTCGACCGAACAATTACAAGAAGCCTTAAAACGAATTGCAAAATTTGTTGAAAATATCTAAATAAATAAAAAATTGCATTACCTGCTTTAAAAGTTAGGTAATGCAATTTTTTGTTACTCAAATTTTTAACTAAGATTATTCATCCCAAGTTGAGTTCTTATCGGCATCTTCTTGAGCTTCTTTTTCAAGACGTTGTTCAGTTTCCTTAACGCTATCTTCGTATTGTTTTTCAACTTCAATACCAATATCCGTTAATTGTTTCTCAGCAACTGGAGCTGGAGCATGCATCATTGGCTCAGAAGCAGAAGCATTCTTTGGAAAGGCAGTAACGTCACGAATGTTGTCCTTACCTGCTAACATCATAGCTAATCGATCAAGACCAATAGCAAGACCAGCATGTGGTGGGAATCCCATATCTAAAGCATCCATTAAGTAACCAAATTGTTCATAAGCACGCTTCTTAGTGAAACCTAAGGCCTTAAACATCTTTTCTTGAATTGAACGTTTGTGGATACGGATTGATCCACCACCCATTTCATCTCCGTTCATAACAATATCGTATGAACGTGCATGAGCTTTATGCGGATCAGTGTCTAACAACTTAATACCTTCGTCATCTGGCATAGTGAATGGGTGGTGAGCAGCAATCCAGCGACCTAAACCTTCATCATACTCAAACAATGGCCAGTCAACTACCCATACAAAGTCAAAGACACCTTCTGGAATAATACCAGTTTCATGAGCAAATTCACGACGTAGGTGATCAAGTGAATCGGTAACAACCTTCCACTTGTCAGCAACAATAACGATTAATTCGCCGCCTTCAAGATCAAATTCTTTCTTCAAAGCTTCTTTGTTTTCATCAGTTAAGAAACGAGCAATAGGTCCTGAAAATTCGCCATCTTCATATTTAACCCAAGCTAAACCTTTAGCATTGTAGCGCTTGATGTAGTCTTGTTTTTCTTCAATCTTTTTACGTGAATATTCTTTAGCACCATTCTTAACAGCGATCCCTTTAACTACGCCGCCATCAGCAATTGCACCAGAGAACACCTTAAAGTCACTATCTTTAAAGATTGGGCTTAAGTCATGAAGGTACATCTCATAACGAGTATCAGGCTTGTCAGAACCATACTTGTTCATTGCTTCGTCCCAAGTAATGCGCTTGATTGGAGTCTTTAAATCGATGTTCATAACATCTTTCATAATCTTCTTTAAAAGACCTTCAGTATAGTCTTGAACACCTTGTTCATCTAAGAAAGAGGTTTCCATATCGATTTGAGTAAATTCTGGTTGACGGTCACCACGTAAGTCTTCGTCACGGAAACAACGAGCTAATTGATAGTATTTATCAAAGCCAGCACCCATTAATAATTGTTTAAATAATTGTGGTGATTGTGGCAAAGCATAGAAACTACCTGGGTAGATTCTTGAAGGAACTAAGTAGTCACGAGCACCTTCAGGAGATGACTTACCTAAAATTGGAGTTTCAATATCAATAAAGCCTTGTTCATCGAAGTATTCGTGAACTGCCTTCAAAATCTTTGAACGTAAAATAATTGCTCTTTGAAGAGTTGGACGACGTAAATCAAGGTAGCGGTACTTCAAACGAGTTTGTTCTGCCGCATTAATATCATCTTTGATTTCAAATGGTGGTACTTTTGATTTGTTTAGTACGTCAATTTCAGTAGCATCTACTTCAACTTCACCAGTTTTCATTTCTGGGTTTACACTTGAACGCTTAACTACTTTTCCTTTTACTTCAATTACATCTTCATTATTCAATGAATCAGCAATTTCCATTAACTTTTCACCGGAATCTTTGTTAACAACAACTTGTACGATTCCTTCACGGTCACGAAGGTCAATGAAAACTAAGTTTCCTAAATTACGAACACGTTGAACCCAACCATAAAGGGTTACTTCTTGTCCTTCGTATTTGCTAGTAATATTACCAGCATAATCAGTTCTTTTATCCATATGTTCCATGTTAATCCTCCAATTTATTTATAACATCTTGCATATTATTTATATCTTCTAAGCTAAGATCAATAGTTTTACCATCGCTTAAACGCTTAATGTTTAAAACGCCATTTTCTAATTCTTTAGCTCCCAAGGTAATTACAAATGTTGCATGAACACGATCAGCTTTTCTAAACTGTTGCTTAAGTTTCTTTTGGTCAACATCATACTGTGCACTAAAACCTTGTTCACGTAAACTACGTGCAACTTCAACAGCTTTAAACTCAGTTCCTGCACCAATATTAGTAATAAAGAAATCTATTCCTTCTTCTTGGAAAAGGTCTGGATTTTGCTCTTTCAATACAAGCATTAATCTTTCTTCCCCAATACCAAAACCAACCGCAGGTGTTTCTGGTCCATCAAACTCTTCAACTAAGTGGTTGTAGCGTCCTCCACCTAAAATTGTCGTTGCTGATTCCCATAGATTCTTATCTTCAACCATGAACTCAAAAATAATTCCAGTGTAGTAATCAAGACCACGAACTAAATCATCATCCATTACATAGTTAATGCCCAATTGCTCTAACATATCAGTAATTGTTTTAAAGTTTTTCCGAGATTCATCATCTAGGTAGTCAACAATCTTAGGAGCATTAGGTAAAAACTTCTTATCTCGTTCATCTTTTGAATCCAAGATTCTTAATGGATTTTGACTTAAGCGACGTTGTGAATCTTCAGAAAGTTGATCTTTAACTGGTGTAAAGTAATTTACTAAAGCATCATGATATGCTTCACGAACTTGAGCATTACCTAAACTGTTAATGTGCAATTCATAATTTTTAACACCTAATTCAGCGAGTAAATCATGTGCCATCATTAAAGTTTCTACATCTGCTAATGGACTATCAGAGCCAAAACTTTCAACACCAATCTGGTGGAATTCACGTTGACGACCGGCTTGTGGTCTTTCATATCTAAAAGTATTGTCAATGTAGTAAACGCTAAATGGCTTTACAACATCTGGTCCATAAAGCTTATTTTCTACATAAGCACGAACTACACCAGCAGTTCCTTCAGGACGCAATGCAATGTGACGACCACCCTTATCGTTAAAGTCGTACATTTCTTTTGAAACAACGTCTGAAGTTTCACCACTAGAACGTGAAAAAACTTCATAATTTTCAAAACTAGGTGTTCTTATCTCACGGTAATTAGCTCTTTTAAAAAAGTTCCTAGCGATAGATTCTACTTTTTCCCATGAACCAGATTCTCCTGGCAAAATATCGACTGTACCTTTTGGTCTTTGAACTTTCATTTAATCATCCTTTAATATATTAATAAAAAAGCGCCCTTGAACTGAGTCAAGGGCGCAATAAATTAGCACGGTACCACCTTTTGCTTGCTGCGATTAACGCTCGCGAAACGATCCATTATCTGCTAAAGGTGTCACAGATCGCAACCTATCCGCTATTCTCACCAAACAAGCGGTCTCTGAGATAGATCATGCTAATCTACATTCTTCGTCATCGATAATTCCTTTTTAGCTTATATTTTTCAGTCAACAAAGTCAACCTTTGTAAGCCTTTACTTAAATATTTTAAATGTCTAATACAATTGTAAAGGGACCATCATTTTCTAAACTAACCTGCATGTCAGCACCAAATTCACCTGTCTCAACATGGAAGCCTTTATCCTCTAGTTCATGATTAAAGTCTTCCCATAATTGTTTTGACTTAGGTGGACGCATAGCTTCTACAAAACTTGGTCGATTTCCTTTTTTAGTATTTGCTAGCAAGGTAAACTGACTAACGCTTAGAATTTCACCATTAACATCTTTCAAAGATAAATTAGTTTTACCATCTTTATCTTCAAAAATACGCATTTTAGCAATTTTATCAGCTGCTTTTTTAACTTGTTCTAATTCATCGCCATTCCGTAAGCCCACTAATAAAAGAAAACCACGCTTAATTTTACCTACGACTTCATTATCAATAGCAACTTGTGCCTTATTTACTCTTTGAATAACAACACGCATTAATTAATTGACCTCTTTGCTTCATAAACATTTGGCACATCCCTCATTCGACTTAAAATATCTTCCAAATGAGCTGCATCTCTAACTGAGACAGTTGCATAAATATGAGCCATGTTATTACTATCTACTTTTCCAGAAATATTGACAATATTCTTAGTCTTAGAATTTAGGGCATTGATTACATCACTTAAGAGACGGGAACGATTAAAACCATAAATTTCAATGTCAGCATTATAGTTCTCTTTATTCTTATCTTTAGCGATATTTTCCCAAGCAACATCAATCAGTCGACCCTGCTTTTTAGCTTCTTCGGTTATATTCGGACAATCTGCACGGTGAATAGTTACCCCGCGTCCTTTAGTTACATAACCAATAATTGGATCACCAGGAACAGGATTACAACATTTAGCTAAATGCAGCATTAAGTCAGATACACCCTGGACCATAACCCCATTATTATGCTTAACACGCATAATATCTGCTGGAGCATCTGAATCGTTATCTTCTTCAGTACTTTGCTGACCAGCGTTCATGATTTTCTCTTCAAGTTGACGTTGCTTTTCATCTTCAGCTTTTTTACGTAAATCTTCAGTTAAACGATTTGCGACTGTTGCCGCAGAAACTTCACCATACCCAACTGCAGCAAACAACTCTTCATCGTTGTGATAGTTGAAATGATCAATAACTCGCTGAACATCAGCTTTAGTCATGAATTCTTTAGGAACTAAATCACGATTTGATAATTCTTGTTCAATCATGTTTTGTCCCTTTTCAATGTTTTCTTCTCTATCTTCAGTCTTAAAGAAGCGCTTGATTTTATTACGAGCACGTGAAGTTTTAACTAAGTTAACCCAGTCGCGAGATGGACGAGCTGATGCTTGAGTTAACATTTCAACGATGTCACCAGTTTTTAATTTGTAGTCTAGGGGAACAATTTTACCATTAATTCTAGCCCCAACAGAATGTGCACCAACTTCTGAGTGAATCATGTAGGCAAAATCTAAAGGAACTGAGCCTTTAGGAAGTTCATAAACATCGCCTTTAGGTGTAAAAACATATACCCTATCTGAGAAGATATCTGTTTTAACACTCTTCATAAATTCATGAGAATCTTTGGTCTCATTTTGGAGCTCAAGAATTTCTTGGAACATGTTGAGCTTTTTATTTGCATCTGTTTGCTCAACTTCTCCCTTGACGCCTTCTTTATATGCCCAGTGAGCCGCGACACCGTATTCAGCAACTTGGTGCATAGCCTCTGTTCTAATTTGGATTTCTAGCGGCTTGCCTCCAGGTCCAATAATTGTAGTATGAAGAGATTGATAGCCATTTACCTTTGGAACGGCAATATAGTCCTTAAAACGACCTGGCATTGGCTTCCATTTAGTATGAACTGCACCTAAAACAGCGTAACAATCTTTCACAGATTTAACTATTACTCGAACAGCTAATAAGTCATAAATCTCGCTAAAGTCTTTGTGCTTATTAACCATTTTTTTATAAATTGAATAAATATGTTTTGGACGACCATAAATCTCATACTTAATGCCTAAGCTATCTAAAGTTTGCTTCAAAGTCGAAATTGCATCCGCAATATATCCTTCACGCTCACTTCGCTTAGACTGCATTAAATTAACAATCCGATAATATTGTTGTGGGTTGAGATAATGTAAACTCATATCTTCAAGTTCCCACTTAATCGTTCCAATACCTAAACGATCAGCAAGAGGAGCATAGATATCTAAAGTTTCGTCTGCAATTCTTCTTTGTTTATCTGGGCGCAAATGGTCTAAAGTATGCATATTATGTAAACGGTCGGCTAATTTAACCATGATTACCCGTAAATCTTTAGACATCGCAATTAACATCTTACGGTGATTATCAGCCAAGTATTCTTCATGGCTCTTAGATTTATATTGAATCTTACTTAATTTAGTCACACCATCAACAATAAATGCAACGTCCTTACCAAATTTTTCTTTGATATCATCGTTAGTTACAGGTGTATCTTCAACCGTATCATGTAAATATCCAGCCGCTACTGTGTCAGGATCTAAACGTAAAGTTGCCAATGTTCCAGCAACTTGAGTGGGATGAATGATATAAGGTTGTCCGGAAACTCTGAATTGACCCTCATGTGCTTTCTTAGCAAATTCATATGCTGATTCAACAAAAGCTAAGTGTTCCTCATTCATATATTTCTTACATTCAGCAAGAACTTCTTCATGAGTCATTTCATGATATTTTGACATAACGTATCACCTATTCTTTATTTCTTTTCTTTGTAAAAATCATCATGCCATAAACCAAATAATTCAAAACTTAAATATACTAAGCACAATAAGAAGTTATATTTAGCAAAGTGAATGAAAACTGCAATAGCAAAAACTACAGGAAAAAGAAGTAGCCACCAACAGCTTAACTTTCTAATTTGCATAATACGACCAATTTGGTAGCTTAAATAAGTATTAAAAATAAAGAAAACTAGTCCAATTCGCCAAACTCGACTTAGATGAACGAGTGGACAGATAATCCAAACAATTACTCCTAATAAAGTTAACCAAATAAGAGGCATAAATGATTTTTCATTTATTTTACTCCATGAAGCCTTAAAATTAAAATTTTTCTTTTCTTCACTATTTTTCTTCATTTTTCGCTTACCTTTTCTTTTAATTAATATTTTTAATTTGGTTTTCTAGCAATTAATAGTCCAATCCAGCGGCCTTCTTGCATTTTCATTTTAATTACAAAATTATTCTCTTCTAGCGCCTTCTCTATCTTGGGAAGTTGTAAATAATCAATTCCTGAAAAAATAATTTTACCATTTTCATTCAAATGATTATCTAGATCCGGAATTAATTCTAACAGAATATCAGCTAAAATATTTGCCACGATTAGATCATATTTTTCATCAATATCTTTTAACAAATTAGCCTTACGCACATCAATATTATCAATATTATTTAAGGCAATATTTTCTTTAGCGGCAGTAACAGCTTCATCAGAGATATCAGTTCCTAATACATGGCTTGCTCCTAACTTACTTGCAGCAATTGCCAAAATACCAGAGCCAGTACCAACATCTAAAACAGACATCGGCTTAACTAAAGCACGTTCCATAGCAAGCAAAACTAACTGTGTTGTCGTATGCCCACCAGTACCAAAGGCAAGTCCTGGATCTAAACGAATCAGTTGTTGATCAGAGAAAGCTGGTTGATAGTCTTCCCATTCGGGAACGATAGCTAAATGTCTTGAAAAGTCAATCACATGATAGTATTTTTGCCAAGCTGTATTCCAATCTTCATCAGCCACTTCCTTAGTGCTAATTGAAACGTTGCCAGCATCTAAGCCATAACCCTTCATTTCAGCTATTTTATCAGTAATTTTTTGAATTATCTTCTTTTTATCAGCATTTTCATAATCAAAATATGCTGTTAATTCTAAATCTTCAGGTAGGTTTTCAATATCATCTAGTTCAACTAAACTACTATCATGTTTTTGACCCTCTAAAACAAAGTCGCTACGCTTACGACTTTCAATTCCCTGTGCATCCAGTTCATCTTGCATGAAGAAACTTAATCCATCTTCTAATTCATGACTACATTCAACTTTTATTGCTAATAATTTCACTAATCTTGTCCCCCTTTTGACATGTTAAATTCTCACGTTTATGATATTAAAAGGTGAGAAAAATGTCGAAAAAAAATAAAAAGAAAAAACTTAATAAAACTTTGATTGAGAAGATGCTCGACCAACAAAAGATTCCATATAAACAATTACAATTCGCCACAGTTCAAAAAGGCGATGTTAAACAAATGGATACTTCCATTTTAGACGATGAAGAGGCTTTGGTCTACAAAACCTTGGTATGTGAGGGAAATAAAAATAGTCCAGTAGTTGGAGTTGTTCCTGTTACCGAGCACTTAAGTATGAAAAAACTTGCTAAAGCTTCTGGTAACAAAAAATGTGAATTACTTCCACTTAAGAAGTTAGTCGCAACTACTGGTTATGTTCATGGGGCCAACACTCCAATTGGAATTTACCAAAAGCATCATTTTCCTATTTATTTAGATAGCAGCATGAAAGAACATGATCAAATTGCTGTTTCAAGTGGGGAGGTTGGTAGAAGTATCATGATCAATCCTAATGATTTACAAAAAGTCACTAATGCCACTTTCGTTGATTTATTAGAGTAATAAGATTAAGTAAAAAGCTTCTCATGACTAGAAAAATAATTCTAGTTTTGAGAAGCTTTTTTAGCTACTTTTTAACGATTTTTACCCATCTAAACACACCGTAAATTATTAATAGTACCCAACTAAGGATTGAAATATACAGTAAGGCAGTGAACCAAGTCGGAGTCTTAAAAGAAAGAATTGCTGTATTCTTTCCTTTCTTTGCTTGCACTATCGGCATTCCGATTTCATTACACTTAGGCGATACCTTTTTACCATTTACTATTAGTACTGATTGTCTGTAGAAAACAATTGGTAAAGTAACATTGGTGGTTCTGGTGTTCCAGCTTAATTGAAGATACCCATTCTTTAAAACTTTTTTCTCATAATTTTGGCCATCATTTATCATTTCATAAATATGTCCCACTACATCATTAGGAGCCATTGTTTTTGTCAAGGGCAAATATTCAGGATTGCCAACCATATTTTTCTCAATATAATTTCTCAAATCAGAATTATTAAATTGGGCAATTCGTTCACTATTAGTCTTTCCAGCATCAACTTTATGAACACTTTCTCGTAAATCGGCTCTAAGGACAAATAAACATACAAAAATTAATAAACACTTTAACAAGACACTAATTTGAAAATCATATTTCTTAATTAGGCTCATTATGGTAATTCCGATACCCAGAAACAATAAAGGGTAAGCGATAGTAGTAAATCGATTAGGAAATTGAAAGTAGTTAGAAAAAGTTGGAAATTGTTTTTCTACAAAATTCCAAGGAAAAATATCAGAGCTTACAAATAAGAAAATAAATCCTTCAATTGTTAAAAAGATATTTAGTTTTGATGAACGATAATTTAGCAACAAGTAAGCTAACTGCAGTCCTAACAATAATACTACGACTTCTTGAATCTGTACCCACATCGTCATAGGACCATTGGCTTTTAAGCGTAGCGACGTCAATGCAGGTGAAAAATCTAAAGGAGCGGACATCTTATTGGTTGGATAGAGAACCAAAAAGGCGCCCCATACATTAGCAGTTAGAAGAGCACATAAAACTACAGCCTTTAAAATATCAACCCACATTCTTTGTTTATTTGGTGTAGTAATTAATCCATAAATAAAGAATGGGATTAAAACTAGAGTTGCTTGCAGTGTACTTAACAAATGCACCTGAGTAACAATTGCCATAGTAATAGATAAATTGATCCAATTAAAATGTTTTTTCCCGTCATTGAATAAATCTATTCCCTGGATTAATACATAAGGCATCAAAGCTGCTCCCCATGCATTAAAACTATTTGAAGAAACCCAATAGCTAATATATCCTGTAAGTAAAAATAATGAACTGATGATTGCGGCAACTGTTCGCGACATTTTTACTTTTCGTGATACCTGATACATTCCAAGACCAGAAATTATGAAAAGCAAGTAAACAAGTAAAATCTGAAAATTAAACCATGAGCCCGCAATTAAAAGAAGACTTCCTAATAAGTAAGCAAAGAATGGCCCATATATTGCATTAACTATTCGGCCTGTTTCTCCCATTCCATAATTCATTTGAAAATAAGAAAAATTATGGTTCTTAATTTGCTGAGCAGTATCATAAAGACGGCTAAAGTGGAAAGTAGTATCTGCTCCCGTTAATCCAACATGAGTTAATAATTGTGGAAGTTGTAAAATAGTTGCAAGCAGAATACTTAAAATAAGTGGTATCCCATACTCTATAATTTTTTCTTTATATTTATCCATCAATTTACTTTTTCCTCCAAATAGTAGTTTTCCAGCTTTTTAATTACATATTACAATTGAACTTTTTCATAATTTTTGAGTGATTAAAGAAATCTTGATTTTCTCCTATTTTTTATAAAACCACTGACTAAAAGCACAATTACAACTGAGATTGAAATAATGCTAAGGGCAAATGTAAATTTATTAACTGTATTTGCAAAAGCCGAAATTGTTACAATATTTTTTCCAATAGCTGGTCTAACTTTCACAATTTGATCTGAGTTAAAATTATTGACATTCTTTCCATTTACTTCAATCCGGTAATTTACACCGTTATAGAGCATAAATGGCAAATTTACTTTATTATTATTGTCTGAATTAAAAGCCAAAGTTAAAGAATTTGGACGCGTTTCAATTACCTTGAATGATCGTGGTACTTTATCCAAAAATTCTCGATTAAATACGAAATCTCTCTTTTTCACAATCCCATAATCTGTATGAGAGTTTCCATTATTGTTAATCGTATCAAAATAATTTTTTTGAGTTATATAATAACGAATAGGATTATCATTTTTGATTTTTTGATATTTTACACATCCAAAAATACAAGTCATTAACATAAAAATTGTTATTACAGAAAATGTTGTTCTTTTTGAGATAGTCTGATCATAATCATTGAGGTACAAAATTGCACCAATAATTAAAAATACAATCACCCAAGTATCTAGACGACCTAAAAACTGAATATTTCCAAAGCGCCCACATATAATTTGATCAGAATAAGGTATCCAAGAAAATGTGCTAATAAATACGATCCAAGACCCTAATATCCAGAGTTTCCAAGAACCAGTCTTTTTTGTAAATAATTGGAAAGTCAAAAATAAGAGAATTCCAAATAAAATTATTCCTATATTCCAACTACTTGGGGAATTATCACTAATATTGTTGTTCAACATTGAATCAAACATTTCACTTGGTACTATCGGTAATAATCCTTTCCCTGGAGTGATCAGCTTGTTAGAACGCATCAAAACAACAACATTTATTAAACTGAAGCACGAAATCAATCCTGCAGTTACGGCCGCAAAGATAAATCTAACAATTTCCTTTAAGGTTATTTTCTTTTGGAAAAACCTAACAACTTCGATAATACCTAAAAAGAAACAACTATAGGCCATAGTAATAAGATGAGCATTAGTTATCATTCCCATCCCTAGACCTAATGTTAATATTCCCATGTTCTTGTTCTTCCATATTTGAAAACATCCCAAAAAAACAAGTGGTAAAAACATATAAGCTAGTGCTTCACCAAGAGCATCTCGTCCATAAAGAATGCATAAATGATAGGTATTATATTGATATAAAACTACTCCTAATAAACGCCAACAGAGTTTCTCGGTTAATTCACGCGTAAGAAGATAAGCATTAATTAAAGTAAATAAATTTACAAAAAAGTAACCTACCATAATCGCATAAATTGGATTTGAGAAGATCATTTGCGGAATGATAAAAACTAGTCCGCTAATCCAAGGATACATTCCTGTAAAAGCATTTCCCCAGTGATCAAATCCCATAAAATTAACCAAAGATGGAAATGTTCCTGACTTAAAAGCTCTAGCTATTTCTTCAAATCTAACCAGATGAATTTGCCCATCCATAGTGATCTTGAAATAACTATTTAAAAATGAAGGGCATGTTGCTAGCACAGCACAAAAAATCAAGAAGAGAGCAATCAAAGCTGTCTGGTATCTTTGTATATTTTTTAATTTCATTAGCAAACCAACTTTCTATTTTCTCCCATTCCATAATTCATCTGGAAATAAGAGAAATGGTGATTACGTATTTGTTGAGCAGTATCATAAAATCTGCTGAAATGAAAAATGGTGTCTGATCCAGTCAAAACAACATGATTTATCAGTTCTGGTATTTGCAGTACAGTTGCTAGCAATATACTTAAAATCAACGGCAAACCATACTCAACTAATTTTTCCTTACATTTATTCATAAATTATATTTTATCCTCCAAGTAATATTTTCAATCCAACTTTTCAATTGTATCATTTATTGTTTTTCCTTTTTACACTTGTTAACAAATAATAGAGTCAATTAATCTATAAAAATAAAAGCTTCTTAAAACTAAAATCACATTAGTTCTAAGAAGCTTTTTTAGCTATTTTTTAATTATTTTTACCCATCTGAATACACCATAAATTATTAGTAGTGCCCAACTAAGGATGGAAATATACAGTAAAGCAGTGAACCAAGTTGGAGTCTTGAATGAAAGAATTGCTGTATTTTTCCCTTTTCTTGACTGAACTTGTGGCATCCCTATTTCATTCACTTTTGGTTTTATTACTTTACTATTTAAACTTAACTCAGATTGTTTATAAATAAAAATCGGAAGTGTAGTTACTTTAGAAGTTGAGTCTTTCCAAGTAAGCTCTAAACGCCCATTTGAAAGAGCCCTTTGCTCAAAATTATTTTTTTGTGGAGACATACTCATTAACATACCAGTAATATCACTTGATTTGATCTTCTTTATGACTGGTAAATAATCAGGACTATTAATTTCCACTTTATTGATATATGGAGCTAATCCCTTTTCCTTCATCTCCTTAGCATTGCTAGTAATTCCTTTGTTGTAAGTAATATTATTATTAATCTCGTTAAAGTCGGCTCTAACATTGAATAGCACTACTACAATTGCTAATGCACTCGCAACCATTCCAAGTTTTTTACCATGACTCTTAATTAATTCATTCAGTGTTAAACCAATTCCAAGAAATAGCAAAGGATATGCTACGACAGTAAACCTGTTGGGAAATTGTAAATACCCAGTTACTGCTGGTAGGGTGTCCTTCACAAATTGCCATGGAAACAAATTAGAACTTAAATATAGAAAGACTATGCCTTCTAAGGTAACAAAAGTATTTAATTTAGAAGACTTAAAGTTAAAGATTACATAAATTAGTTGAACAATAAATAGGAGCAATGTGACTTCAGTGATTGACGTCCACATTGTTGAAGTACCAGCAACAGATAGATTAACAGCGGTCAAAACCGGTGAGTAATCGATCGGAGATGCCATTTGATTAGTTGGATAGAGCAGTAAAAATGCACCCCATACGTTTGCTGTTAACACAATGAATAAGCCAACAGCTTTAAAGACGTCAATCCACATCTGACGCTTATTTTCACTCAAAACTAATCCGTAAATAAAGAAAGGAATCAAGGCAAGAATGGAGAAGAAAGTGCTTAATAAATGGATCTGAGCTACAATTGCCATTACAATTCCAAGACTAATCCAGCTAAATCGCTTTTTATGATTATTCAACAGGTTAATTCCTTGGATTAATACGAATGGTATTAAAACAGCCCCCCATGAGTTGAAAGCATTGGATCTCGGCCAATATGCAATATAACCAGTAGTTAAAAATAGTGCGGTAACTATTGAAGAAACAACTTGCGATAGTTTAACCTTTCGACTTAAACGATAGATTCCCAGACCACCAACCAGAAAAATCAAATAGGTTATAAGAATTTGAAAACGAAGCCAAGAACTACAAAATAAAAGTAAACTTCCCATTAAATAAGCAAAGAATGGGCCATATAAAGCATTAACTATTCGCCCACTCTCACCCATTCCATAATTCATTTGAAAGTAAGAGAAGTTATGATTCTGTATTTGCTGGTAAGTATCATAAAAACGATGAAAGTGAAAAGCAGTGTCGTCTAAAGTAAGACCAGATCGAGTAGTCAATTCAGTCCAAATTAAAACAGTTGCAATTACTAGACTCAAAATTATCGGAATAAGATAATCTATTATTTTATTTTTATATTTTTCTACACTATGATTTTTCATTTCTTACCTCTGATAAGTATTGTCTCAACTGTTTAATTGTATCATTCAACAAGTCGAAAAAAATACTTATTTACCACTTTTATTCTTCAGGAACTGACATATTTACCATATTTCTTCCCTTGCGATAGGCTTGTTTGATGTCACTAATAGTTAAATCTTTACCCTTTTGATCATATGCAACTAATACTTCTCTAACACCATCAGCAAACTTACTTAATAATCTAAATATAGTAATTTCTGCAAAGAATAGAACTAACAATAAGAAAACAGCAGTTGCAGAGATACGTGAAAGTGCAAATAAATTATGGAAGAAAATAATAGATAAAACTAATGCTAAAAAGGATCCACCTAAAACAGTCCACCTAAATTTATTTAGTGGTCTAGAAATATGGTATAGCACCATCATCCCTACTGCGACTAATAACATCGTAGCCGTTGTAGCTACTTCTGGTCTTCCTAATTCTAAAACCATATCTGCCACTACCAAAATTGAGACCGCGAGCATATCTGTAATTCCACCAGGAATTGCCCTTGACAATACATTAGGAATAAATTTTCCGCGAATACGGTTGTAATTATTTTCAAGAGCTAATAAGAATGATGGTAGACCAATAGTAAATGCTGAAATTAAGGCTATTTGAGCCGGACGCAATGGATAAGACATTGCAAAGGCAAGAGAAAAGATAGCCATTAAAAATGAAAAGATATTCTTTACCAAAAACAGACTAGCTGATCTTTCAATGTTATTAACTACTTTTCTACCTTCATCTACCACTTTTGGCATTCTAGCAAAATCAGAATCTAATAAAACAACTTGGGATGCTTGAACAGCAGCACTATTGCCTGATGCCATAGCAATTGAACAATCTGCTGTCTTCATTGCTAAAATGTCGTTAACACCATCTCCTGTCATTGCAACAGTATTACCATTTTTTTGAAGAGCTTTAATTAACTTTTTCTTTTGATCAGGTTTAACACGTCCAAAAACGTTATATTTTTTAACAACTTCTTCATAGTCGCCTTCACCAATTTCGGTTGCATCAATTAACTTATCTGCATCTCGAATCCCTGCTTGCTTAGCAACTCGTGCTACTGTTAAAGGATTATCTCCAGAAATAACTTTGATATTAACACCTTGACGATCAAAGTATTTAAAAGTACTTTTTGCTTCTTTACGGATTGGATTAGAAATTAAAATATAACCTAATAGCTCAACAGGCTCTACCAATTTTTCTTTTTCATCCCTTAGTGCATGCGGATATTTTCCAAAAACTAAAACTCGATATCCTTGTCGGGTATATTGATTTATTTCTTTTTCGTAATTTTTAAATTGATCCCGCAATACAAACTCAGGCGCACCCATTAATAAAGTGTTGTTCTTAATAACTGCCCCACTATATTTATTTACCGAAGTAAAAGGGATGATTTGCGTAGCCTGAATATTAAATTTTTGATTAAAAGTTTTTGCGACAGCCTTGATAGTTGCATTATCATGCGGCATATTTTGGGCAAAAATAGAAATTTCTTTGCTTAACTCTTCTTTAGTAACACTAACTGGAATAACTTCCTCTACTTCCATTTTAGGTTCCGTAATTGTTCCAGTCTTATCAACACATAGCACATTAACCCGAGCTAATGTTTCAACACTTTTCATATCATGAAGCATAACTTGGGAACGTGCTAAACGCATAGCTGCTAATGCCAAAGCAATTGTCGTTAATAAATACAGACCTTCAGGGATCATTCCAATAATTGCTGCTTCCATTGAGACAATACTGTCCGCTAAATTTAAATGATTTACATAACGGGCAACAATGAAGAGGGCAATTCCACAGGGGATGATGATGATTCCAACCCATTTAATCAATCGATTAATTGAGCGCACCATTTCAGAGCCCTCTTTTGAATTCATCGCTTTAGCTTCTAAAGTTAGCTTAGAAACATAAGAATTCTTACCAACCTTTTCAAGCCGCGCATAAGCTTTTCCTGCAACTACAAAGCTTCCAGACATTAACTCTGCGCCAACATCTTTCTCTATTTCATCAGCTTCACCAGTTAGCAACGCTTCATTTACTCGTAAAGTTCCAGAAACAACTTGCCCATCAGCAGGAATTTGATCCCCAGTTTTAAGTACAATTACATCCCCTAAAACCAGATCTTCGATTGGTACAATTTTTTCCTGCTGATCACGAATTACGGCTATTTTTGTTGTATTCATAACATTTAATTTGTCTAAAACACTTTTTGCACGTAATTCTTGGACAATCCCAATTATCATATTTGCGATAATAACTGGTAAAAATGTTAAATCTTTGTATTCTCCAACAATCACTAACAAGATCGCTAATACTAAAAATATCAAGTTAAAATACGTAAATGTATTTTCTTTAATTATTTGCCAGGTAGTCTTAGCTTGATCATTAACAGCTCGGTTAACCTTTCCCTCTTTAATTCTTTGCTCAACTTCTGCTTGTGTTAAGCCAATTGGTTGTTTAAAGTTTTCCTTCATTTGCATCCTTAAAAAAATTAATCTATCTGTAAATTGTCGTCTTTTTCAATCGTTACCTCACCAGCTACATCAGTATTAAAAAAATCAGAAATCTGGTGAACATCCCAGTTTTGGCCTAATCCCCACATCAGTTTAGTAATTGCACTCTCTGAAGTCATATCACGAGCACTAATTGCTCCTTCAAGCAGCGCTTCTCTCCCAACTTCATATTTTGTAAGATCACTTCGCTCATATAAGCATTGACTCGTCGCAATAATCGGTATTCCTCTTCTAATCAACTTTCCAATTGCAGCTACCATATTTCTGCGGATGTAATTCATCCCGCCTAAACCATACGCTTCAATTACAATTCCTTGACATCCGCTTTCGACCATTGCAAATAGCAAATTAGGATCAAAACCCGGGAATAGTTTAACTAAAGAAACATGAGGATTAATGCTAGTGTTTAAAGTTGTATCTTTCATATCTTTTGTATTTTTAGGTACATTTTGGTCAGAAAATACTAGGCCATCAGATGTTACCCGAGCCACTGGTGGTACATTAACACTTTCAAAAGCATCAAAATTGATCGTTCTTACTTTAACACTTCTGCACCCCAGCATAACTTTTCGATCAAAAGCTAAATAAATATTAGGATGACAACTAGCAGCTGCTGCAAAGGCTAATTTCAAATTATCTGGTGCATCACTCAGTACCACATTAATTGGAACCTGACTTCCAGTTAAAACAACTGGAATATTAATATTTTGCAGCATAAAAGAAAGCATGGATGCTGTATAGGCCATCGTATCGGTACCGTGAGATACTACAATTCCATCATACTTATTTCGATTTTCATAAATTTTTTCAGCAATCAATTTCCATTCTTCAGGCTGAATATTAGATGAATCAAGTTGGAGAATATCCTCGACAGTAATATCATAAGGTAGTTCCCCTAACATATTGATTAACTGTTCACCGGATTCTTTAGGCACTAACCCAGCTTCTGAAACAACAGACGCAATTGTTCCACCCGTTGAAAGCAATAATATTTTCTTTTGCATTCTTCTTCACTCACTCTTTAATTCTCTTGTTCTATTAATTATACGAAAAAAGTTGCCATAGTTTAAATTCCATGACAACTTTTTAATAAAAATCTATCCGGCATGTCGCCAGTCTTTATCCATTAAAATACGAGCTGCAATTAAACCTAATGGTAAACAAATTACAATCATTAAAGCCTGAACCATCCACAAGGCTCCTGCATTTAATGACGTTAATCCTAAGTTAAACATAGCTCGGTACATATATAGTCCCGGCACCATAATTACAATTGATGGTACCGTAATAGCGATTCTCGGAAAACCAGTTTTACGTCTAATAATTGAAGCTAACATTCCCGCAACAAAGGCTCCGATAAAAGCAGCCACAGCTGGTGGAACGTTTGACCAATCAACCAAACTTAAGCGTAAAGTATTTGCTATAGCTCCGGAAATCCCGGCAACAGTTGCCATTGGAATTCTAGAATTAAACATAATTGAGAAGCCAAAAACTCCGCAGAAACTAGCAACTAATCTTAAAAGAGTTAAAACTAATGGTGTTAGTCCTAATTTATCAAAGTTTTGCGGATGCAGGTTTAATATCAAAGCCATTACCCAACCAACTGCAGTTGCAACAACAATAATCATTATTGCATAAGCCATTCTCTCTAATCCTGATCTCATATCAAGCTTAGAAATATCCAGTCCAGATGTAATAAATGGAAAACCTGGAATCACAAAGAGCATGGCTCCAATGTATCCATCTAAATGATGAAGGCTAACTGGATAAAATAGTCTAATTAAGTAAAAACTACCCACATATACCGCGCAGGCTACAGCAACTGCTACTGTAATGTTAGCTAAAATAGTTAAATGTCGATCAATCATTTTTCGACGAATATAATTTCCGCAACCTGCACCTAAAAAAGCACAAATAACTTCAAAAATTCCGCCACCTAGTAAAAAAATAAATCCTGCACATGCAAGACCAGCAGCTAGTCCAACTTGCCACGGAGCATATTGCGACTTCATTGTCGAAATCTCTTCTAATCGGTTATGAATTTGCCCAATCGTCCAATTTCCGTTATCTTTTTTAAACTGACTAACAAAGTTTTCCATACGGTCCAACTTAGTCGTATTCACTCCTGTTGATGGTAAGCTTAGAGCTTGAGTATAGCTCTTACCATCCGCATCAACACAAGTATATTCAATTGAAACAAGTCCAATATCCGTGCTGCATGTCATATCTAAACAGCGAGCAATTGTATTCATCGCTGATCTTACACGCCACGCTCCGGTCCCACAAGAGAGAAGCATCATCCCAATATGCCCTACAATTACCGATCGTTCGGCCAAAGTCGCATTTTTAGCAGGTGTAATATTATCACTAGTAAAAAAATCCTGCCACCGAATTCGCATATGATGATGATGCGACAAAGTATGTTGATGATGGAGCTGATTTACACGTTCATTTTTACTTTCTTTACTGTTCACTTTCATAGTCCCCAAACTTTGATTAAATATCATACCTTTAAAATTTTATCACACAAAAAACGTCTTGCACTCTCAACTTAAGTACAAGACGCTTTTAATTATTAAAATTATTGTTTAAAGGTCAATTCCGTCAACAACTTCCTTCATCTTAGCTGCTGAATAAGCCATTTTCTTCTTTTCATCTTCTGATAAGTGAAGCTCAATCACATCACTAATTCCATTAGCGGTAACTACAGCTGGGCTTCCTAGGTAAAGATCATGAATCCCGTATTCTCCAGTCATTGGTGCAGATAGGGGCATCACTAGAGCTTTATTTTCTAAGATTGCCTTACAGATTTGTGTTAAGCACATTGCAACGCCATAAAAAGTTGCTCCCTTATTAGCAATGATCTTACCACCCTTTTTACGAACATCAGTCTCTAATTCAACCAATGTTTCTTCATCTAATTCTTTATAAGAACGAAGAGGCTTATGATCAATAATTGCTTCATCAAAGTTTTCAAAAGATGTATCACCATGTTCACCTAAAACATAAGCATCAATATGATCAACATTAACACCAGTCTTATGTGATAAAGCCACACGCAAGCGAGCTGTATCAAGGGATGTACCGGTTCCGATAACTTTATTCTTAGGAAAACCAGATAACTTTTGAGTTAAAGTAGTTAGAATATCTACTGGATTAGCAGAAACGACAAAAATACCGTTAAAACCAGATTCTACAATTGGTTTTATGATTGATTCTAAAATTTTAACATTAGTTTTTACCAAATCTAGTCTAGTCATTCCAGGTTTTCTTGCGGCTCCGGCAGTAATTACAGCAATATCGGCATCTTTTGCATCACTATAATCTCCACTCTTAACAGTGCATTGACCAACAAATGGGGCTAAATCTTCTAAATCTAAAGCATCCCCTTCAGTAATTTTTTTGACTACATCACAAATTACCAATTCATCAATTCTAACATTTTGCAATAAGTCATTTGCAAAAGTTGAACCAACACGGCCGTCACCAACTAAAAATACTTTTCTACGACTCATTTTTATATATACTCCTTTAAATGAAAGCTTAAGTTCTACACTTTAAGTATACACAAATAGCCTTTCCATTGAAAGCGCTTTATTTAATTGAATCTGCCATTGCTTTTCCAGCTTCACGACCAAAAATAATTGTTTCAGCAATCGAATTACCACCAATTCGATTGTTACCGTGTAAGCCACCACTAACTTCACCAGCAGCATATAAACCAGAAATAAAGTTTCCGTTAGTATCATAGACACGGGTATCAGGCGCCACATGAATTCCACCCATTGTGTAATGAATTGCAGGTGCAATATGAATTGCATAATATGGTGCGTGGTCTAACTCAGCCATTCCAGTAGTACGGCCAAATTTTGTATCATCATTATTTGCTACTGCTTTATTCCAATTTTCAAGTGTTGCTTCAAGGTTGGAAACGGGCACTTTAATGTTTTCAGCTAATTCTTCAATAGTATTTCCATGAATAACTAAATTAATTGAATCATAAAATTCAATTGCCTTAACCCTATCTCTAACCCCTTGGTCAAAGATTAAATATGCTGAATGTTCTGGAGTTTTGGTAATCGCATTTGATACGATCTTTCGGGTATTCAATTCATTAACAAATCTTTTACCTTGATGATCAACTAAAATAGCTCCTTCACCACGTACTGCCTCACCAATTAAATAAGCATGATCTGTATCTTGTTGAACTGTAGGGTGAACTTGAACTAACTCTAATTGCTCAAGTTGTGCTCCGACTTTATTAGCTAATTTTAAACCATCTCCAGTCGCACCAGGTTGATTAGTTGTCTTATAGTTACGTAAATCTGGTCGATACTTTGCAATTAAATCTTTAGAGGCGCCAAAACCACCGGTAGCAAGTAAAACTGCTTTAGCTTTTACTTGGCGATCACTATTAACTTCTACTCCATTAATTTTCTTGTTGGCATCTTGTAATAATTTAGTCACCTTAGCATCAGTAAAAATTGAAATATTCTTTTTATCAGCAATTTTAAGTAAATTATTAACTAAAAATGCGCCAATTGGTGCCATTGAAGATGGACGGTGTGTACGCTTTTTAGACATACCGCCCGTAATTGTTAAATCATCTACTTTAATTCCTAAATCTTCAAGCCATGCAATGGCCAAAGGTGCATGCTCGACAAAGTAATGTAGCATTTCACGGTCATTCATGTAGCCGCCACCTTTTAGTGTCTCATCATAAAATTTTTGCATACTATCGTTTACACCTAAACGAGCTTGAACAATACTTTCAGCGGCATTCATACCTGAACTAGCTCTCATAGTGTTTCCACCTAAAAAGCCATTCTTTTCTAAAATTGCAACATTCAAACCATATTGTTGTGCTTGAATAGCTGCGGCTAATCCCGTACCACCGCTTCCGACAATAATTGCATCATATTCTGCTTTTAATTTATCTACTGTTTGTGTTGGAAATTTATATCCCATTCTTATTCCTTCTTTTAATCATCAATTGGCTTAGTATTCATTGCATTAGTCATGGTAATTGGCTTCATCCACTTATCATACTGTTCTTTAGTAACTAAGCCACTCTTTAAAGCCGCTGTACGTAAAGTCGTATTATTTTTAGCTGCAGTCTGTGCAATAGTAGCAGCTTCGTGGTAACCAATATGTGGTGAAAGTGCAGTAACCGTCATTAATGAATTTGCTACATCTTTAGCCATTCTTTCTTTATTAACAGTCATACCATGGATCATCTTATCTGCAAAAGCAGAAATAGTTCCTGATAAAACATTAGCAGACTCTAGAAAAGCGGCAATCATTACTGGCTTAAAGACATTCATTTCAAAGTTACCTTGCGAAGCCGCCATCGTAATAGTTGTATCATTTCCAAAGACTCTCAAACATGCCATGGTAACAGCTTCTGCTTGAGTCGGATTTACTTTACCTGGCATAATTGATGAACCAGGTTCGTTTGCAGGTAAATTAAGTTCTCCTAAACCAGCTCTTGGACCAGATCCTAAGAAACGAATATCTTGAGCAATTTTGAACATATCAGCTGCCAAAGCTTTTAAAGCGCCATGCACAACATTTAAGCCTGAGTGATTTGCTAAACCAAAGAATTTATTTGTATCAACTTTAAAATTATGTCCATACTTTCTTGATAAACGCTCAGCGATATCTTCTGCCATACCAGGAGCTGCATTAAGTCCAGTGCCAACAGCAGTTCCTCCAATTGGTAATTCATAAAGTGTTTCTTCTAACTCGTTAATGTAGGATAAATCATGATTAAGAGCAGAAATATAGCCTGATAGTTCCTGACCAAAAGTCAATGGAACCGCATCTTGCAAGTGGGTTCTTCCTACTTTAACCGTTGTCCAATACTCATCTTGTTTCACTTTTAGTTCTTTAATCAAGTGTTTAATAGAAGGTTTTAAGTCATCTAACGCTTGTGTTGCAACTAAATTCATTGCAGTTGGAAAAGTATCATTTGATGATTGTCCCATGTTCACATCATCATTAGGTAAAATATCTAAACCGGGATGATTTTTATTAGCAAGATTAGCCACCACTTCATTAACATTCATATTAGTTTGGGTACCTGATCCAGTTTGATAGACATGCAATGGAAAATATGGTTGCAATTCTTCATTGTTTAAATCAAGTAGCTGATGAATTGCTTCAATAATGGCACGTCCCTTTTCTTCTGTTTCAGTTCCTGCTTCAATATTAGCTTGAGCAGCAGCTAGCTTTATTTGAAGAAGTGCACGAATAATCCCAATTGGCATCAATGCCCCAGTATGGAAATTATCCTTACTTCTTTGTGTTTGTGGACCCCACAATGCCTTTTCAGGAATTTCTACTGGGCCTAATGTATCACTTTCAACACGATAACCTTTTTTCACCATATTTTTGTCCTCCGTTTTCATTATCTTCATTATAAGCTACATTTAAATGAAAAGGCATACAAAAAGCGGAGAATATAATTCTTCGCTAATATAATTGTATTAAATTATACTAAAAATACTTTTTCAATGCTATACGCTTATCGTTCTTGATGATTCAACTTCTTAGCAACTAAATCTCCAACCACTTGAACAATCAATACCAATAATAAAACTAATAAAGTTGCTACTAAGGTCACATCATTATTAAATCTATTGTATCCATATGAAATAGCTGTATTACCTAATCCGCCAGCACCAACAGCTCCTGCCATTGCAGTTAAACCAATTAAACTAATCAAAGTCACGGTTGAAACTCGAGCTAGTTCAGAGCGACTTTCTCTTAAATATACGTCAAAAATAATATCTTTGGTTGAAGCACCTAATGCTTCTGCAGCTTCAATCTTTCCTTTATCTACACTTTCAAGTGCAACTTGAACTTGTCTAGCAAAAAATGGGAAAACACCTAAAGTTAATGGTACTAAAGCTGCTTTCATCCCAATTTGAGTTCCAACAATTTTTTGGGTAACTGGAGCAACAAATGCTAACAAAATAATAAATGGTACAGCTCTAAAAATCGATACGATTTTATCAACAATCCAATAAACTACCTTATTAGCTAAAATTCCTTTTGGCTTTGTTAAAACTAGTAATAAGCCAAAAATCAAGCCAAGAATTCCTCCAAAAATAGCTGACCAAAAAGTCATAAATAAGGTTTGGAAAATAGCTGTTCCCCAGCCAGCATCTCCGCCCCAACCTAGGGCTACTACATTAGGAAAGTTTTTAGTGAAAAAACTAATCATTAGTCAGCACTCCTTTATCTAACTTCGTTACTACAACATTTTTACTCTCCAAGAATTTAATGGCTTCTTTTTGCCTTAATTCATCTAAATCCAACAAAATTGCAAGTGTTCCTATTGGTTCACCACTTAGAACTTCTACATTTCCATATAAAATACTTGCTTTTGTATTCAATGAAACATCTAAATCAGCCACAACTGATTTAGTTACATCATTGATGCTATAAACTAATTGATACAATTCTGCGTTCTCGGCTAATTTATCAAAGTTATAAGTATTCAAAATATGTTGAGCCTGCAAAGCCCCACCTACAAATTGACGAGTAAGTTGCTTTTGAGGATGTAAGAATACCTCTCTCAACTCACCTTTTTCGATTACTTTTCCCTTTTCCATTACTGCAATTTTATTTGCTACACGTTTTACAGCATCCATTTCATGGGTAATTAAAACAACAGTTAGGCCTAATTTTTTATTTAGATCATATAATAAATCTAAGATTTGATTAGTAGTTTTTGGATCAAGGGCACTCGTTGCCTCATCAGAAATCAAAATATCAGGATCATTGGCCAGGGCACGCGCAATAGCTACACGCTGTTGCTGACCTCCAGATAACTGAGCCGGATAAAAATCTGCCTTATCTTTTAAGCCAACTAATTCTAACAAATGAAGAGATTTTTCCTCTAATTCCTGATCAGATAAGCGACTATGCTGCAATGCAAAAGCAACATTTTCAATAACAGTTTCTTCATTCAATAGGTTGAAATTTTGAAAAATCATCCCAATTTTACGTCTTTTTTCTTGAAGTTGCTTCTTACTAATTTGCAATTTATTGTCTTTAAACAACACTGTTCCATTCACTTCTACTGAGCCGGCAGAAGGATATTGCAGTAAGTTAATTGTTCTTACCAAAGTAGATTTACCGGCCCCTGAAAATCCAATTACACCGTAAATGTCACCCTTATTTATTTCTAAACTTACATCGTTAACTGCTTTATTCTGTCCAAATTGAACGGTAATATTTTTCAAATCAATTTGTGCTGCCATTAGACTGCTCCTCCTTTTACTTTAATTTCAATCCCCAAGCTGCAACTTCAGTCTTGCCATAAAGCTTGTCAGATAATTTCTTAGTTTTTTCAGTTTGATATGCCTTAACTAAATCCTTGTAAATTTTGTTATTCTTATCTTTTTTATTTGCAACAATTATGTTAATCCATTGTTCAGAATCTTTATTCAAAGGCTCAATATAAATTGTTTGCTTATCGCCTAATTTAGCAGGAACGGCATAAGTATTATTAACAATACTTGCATCTACATCATCAATTACTCTTGCTGTTTGTTCTGCACTAACTTCCTTAATTTTTAGTCCCTTAGGATTTGAAGTAATATCAGCTACCGTTGCAAGTTTAACGCCCTTTTTCAAGTTAATTAATCCAGCATTTTTCAAGACATATAAGGCTCTTGATTCATTAGACGCATCATTTGGCACTGCAATTGTAGCACCTTGTGGCAAATCCTTAATGCTCTTATATTTCTTTGAATACAACCTGATTGGAGCAATATAAGTATTCCCAATTGCGACTAGCGAACCATGATTTGCCTTATTCCAGGCATTTAAAAATGTATAGTGCTGGAAAGCATTTAGATCAATATCACCATTTTGAAGTGCCTTATTTGGTTGATTATAGTCAGTAAAATTCTTAATTTTAATTTTTATGCCATACTCTTCTTCAGCAGTTTCTGCTACACTTTTCCAAATTTCAGCGTCTTGCTTTGTTTGACCAACTACACCCACTACTACTTCTTTTTGATTCTTGGCAGTGTTACTGGTTGGACCAAAACTAAACCATCCAGCAATTACAATTAAAACTGCCACTAGTGACCAAATTATTCTATTTCTAATTCTCTTTTTATGCATTGTACTTTCCTCCAAACAAAAAAGCACTCATCCATAAAAGGACGAGTGCTCGCGTTACCACCTTTAATTTGCCATTTACTCACATAAATGACCTTAGTAAGTAGCTCCTAATTTTAATTAAGAATTACCTTGCGTTTTTAACGAGCGCAACTCCGTTGATAACTTATTATTAAAATTCGTTACCACCATTTTAATTTCTAGTCCATCTTCAATCAGCTGCTTTATCTACTTCCACCACCCGTAGACTCTCTAAAAAAACATTACCAATTTACTCAACTAGCAAAATGTTTAAGTTAATTGTTAAAAATATATTATAATCTTAATCAAATTTCGTCAAGTCTTTTTTTAATTTTTTATTTTCTTATCGAAATCATTATATTATTCTGATACATGAGGATATTTAAGAATGGAGAAAGAATGATGAAAAATAATATTGTCAAAATAATAATGTGGATCCTCTTTTGGTTTTATCTAATTCCATATTATTTAATAAAAAAGTTGGTTTTTAAGAAAAACAAGCATCAAGTTTTTTGGGCAAATTGTGTAACAATCGCTTTATTCGTTTTACTAAGTCTAGCTGTTAGCCCAAGCAGCACAACCACTACTTCAAGTAATGAGGACGCCTTAGCCAAAAGCAGCAGAGTAGTTCATAAAACAGTCACTAAAAAAGTTGGAACTAAAGAACTTAATAAAGAAAAAGCTAGAGCTAAGGTTCTCAAACAAGAACAAAAGAATAAACAAGCTGAATATGACAAGTTAAAGCAGCAACTTGATGACTACCAAGAAAAAGAAGAACAACAAAAACAAGAAGCTGAAGAACAACAAAGAGCTACTCAACGTCAGGAAGCAAATACTAGTAGTTCTTCTAATTCTTCTGATTCTTCTAATCAAGGTGATCTTTATACTGGTAACCAAGGAACAATTGTCGGAAACAGTAATTCAAAAATCTACCATGTACCTGGTCAAGCAGGCTACCATATGAATTCAGCTAATGCCGTTTACTTTAACAGTGAACAAGACGCAATTAATGCTGGTTATAGAAAGGCCAAAAGATAATGAAACATAAGAAAATTACCGAATTTTTAACAGTTACCCTTTTGTTTTCTCTCGGACTTAGTCAAACATATACTGTTCAAGCTAGTTCATCTAACGATACTAAAGTCGTTAAAAAATATAAGTATGACTATACTGATCAAAAGAAAGCAAAAAATTTAAACAAGCAGAACAAAAAAATTGAGAAGAAAATTAGCTCTTTAGATAAAAAGATAGCTGATCTTCAAAAGCAATTAAAAAACTACACTAATCCAAATGCAGTTGAATCTTTAAGTAAACAAAAATTAGCTAGTCTTGATTATACGGGGAAAACTGTTGTTAACGTGAACAATAATAATCCAGATTTTTCAAAAGAAGATTTAGATACAAGTCGTGGTGCCTGGCAAAAATATGGCGATCTTGACTCACAAAATCGTGTAACTGCAGCAAATGCACTTTTAAATAGTTCCTTAATGCCAAAAACAAAACGGGAGCCACTGCATGTCAATCCAACTGGCTGGCATAACAAGAAAATAAATGACCATTGGCTCTATAATCGTTCTCATTTAATTGGTTATCAACTCACAGGTCAAAATAATAATTGGAAAAACCTGATGACTGGGACTAGGCATTTAAATGATCCAGATATGCTAATGTATGAGAATGAAGTGGCTACTTATTTAAAGGCCTCTCCATCAAATTATGTTCGTTATCGCGTTACGCCCATTTTTAGAAATAATGAGTTATTAGCTCGTGGTGTCGAAATGGAAGGTCAGTCAATTAATTCAAATGACGTTCATTTCCATGTTTATATATTTAATGTTCAAGATGGCGTAAACTTAAATTACTCAAATGGAACCAGTAAAACTTCTTAAGTTTTAATAAAATAACTATATTAAAGTTATTTTTTTTGATATACTTCTATTCGCTTCTCTTAATTTCCTAAGTTCAAACCTATACTTTTCTTTCATAATACTTATTCAATTAGTATTTATGCTTAATGGTTTAGGTGTATGAATATACTAAATGAAGAAAGATAATATTATAAATTCTTCATTTAATTACAGTTTAACTTTATTCTAAAAAGCGCAGGCAGAAATCTGTATGAAAGGAATTGTGATTGAAGTGATAGACAACTTAGGAGCTGTAATCAAAAAAAGGCGCAGGAGTTTGAGAATGACTCAAGAAGACCTTGCGGAATTCAGTAGTCTATCAGTGAATTTCATCTCTAAGATTGAAAGAACAGGTAATCAAAATATCAGTATTCAAAAATTAGATGCGATTGCAAAGGCACTACAAACATCCGTAATTACTTTAATTGATGAATCATCCAAAACTCCTGAACCACAGGCATTTGCAAGTAAGTTAAGCAATGACCGTGTTTTTCTTGACAAGCTTACAAATGACATGAAAAAACTTCCTGTTGAACAGGAAGAAGCTTTAGCTAAAAGTTTTATTACTATAATTAATACTTTTGCTAAAGAAGATAAATAAAAACTTTGCCAGATATCTTCTATCTGGCAAAGTTTTTTTATTTTATAGTCTAATTTTGATAATTAATTGTTTGCTTTTCAATCAACTTGTAATCTATTAACTCATCACCATTTAAGTTTTCTTTATTTAATTCAATGGCGTTAATTTGATTATTTTCATAATTGGTATAATAAAACGTGCCTGTCTCCAAGTTAGTTCCATCAGAGTAAATTGTGTACTCATAAGAATTTGGTCCGACTTCATCTGTTCCCTTTGGCTGTTCAACTGAATGTAAAATATGGAAATAATTTGTTACACTACTTAATTCATTATTTCCTTGAGGGGAATGTGCCCGAACAAAAGCTACTTTCACAAAACGACTGGCTGAATCCATTCCTCCTGGCAAAAAATGAGTCCCTAACCCGCGACTATATAAATTAAGGTCCACACCTGGAACAAGAGTATTTTTAGGCTGTGCAGGTGCTACATTACTATAATTAGCTAAGTTACGTAACTGGCCTGGAAATTCGGGATTATTGGTTAAAACATGAACTGGATTATCATAAACGTGTAATCCACTTAAGGTCGATTCTACAACTATCGACTCACCAGTCTTATCAGCCATTAACCAGTGAAGTGGAGAAAGTGGTAGTTTTTCTGAAAAGTTTATATTTACCATCTTTCAATGCGTCTTTTACTTCAGCAACCGTAGTATATTGACTTAACAAATAAGGAATTAATTCAAATGGTGTAACATTATTTTTCTCCGCATTTTCTGGAAAATAATGACACGGACCATCAAAATTAAGACCAGCAATTCCTAGCCCTTCTTCATTTGCTGCATCAAAATATAGTGGATAATTATTTTCTACAATCGCCATCCCAACCATGGCATATTTTGCCTTTTTACTTGGTAATTTACGATATTGAAACTCATAATTCCTTGGTGTAATTACAGGATGTTCACCAAAAGAAATTTCCAAGTCTAGATTTCGACCAAAATAATGATGATTATTTGAACTATAAACAATTGAGGTACACATATAAACTCCTCCTTATATCTTTTACAGTCCCTATATTACTCTTTTTTTCAAAAATAAAAAGGAAACTTCTCCTATGAAGTTTCCTTATTTTATTATTAGTATATTTTTTGAACGTGATCTTGAATAGTTGGGTTATCTAAAAATTCATCATAGCTAGTATCTGCACGACTAACAATTCCTTTAGGGCCGACCTCAATAATATGGTCTGCGATAGTTTGAATAAATTCATGATCGTGAGATGTAAATAAGATTGAGCCTTGGTAATCTTTCAAAGCGTCGTTAAGGGAAGTAATAGATTCTAAGTCCAAATGGTTAGTAGGATCATCCATTACCAAAACATTAGCTGGTTCAAGCATCATTCTTGAAAGCTGACAGCGAACTTTTTCTCCACCAGAAAGCACCTTAATCTTCTTGTCGATCTCTTCACCAGAAAAGAGCATTCGACCTAAAAAGCCACGTAAAAAAGTATTATCATCTTGTTCTTTAGTAGCATATTGGCGAAGCCAATCTAAAATCGTTAATTCATCATTGTTAAAGTTCGCATTCAAATCACGTGACATATAGTTATAGGCAGTAGTTTGACCCCAAGTTACGGTACCACTTTCTGGCTTAATTTTACCAGCAATAATATCCATCAAAGCAGTGGTTGCCAAAGTATTACGTGATAAAAATGCAACTTTATCACCAGGACGCACTATAAATGAAACATGGTCTAAAATCTTTTCACCATCAACACTATAAGATACATCTTCTACTTTTAGTAAATCGTTCCCTAGGTCACGGTGCATTTCAAATTTTACATAAGGATATTTACGAGAAGATGGTCTAATATCATCAAGGGTAATTTTTTCTAATTGTTTCTTTCTCGAAGTGGCTTGTTTTGATTTAGACGCATTTGCTGAGAAACGAGCAATAAATTCTTGAAGTTCTTTTATTTTTTCTTCTTTTTTAGCATTTTGGTTAGCTGCTAATTCACTTGCAAGCTTACTTGATTCATACCAGAAATCGTAATTACCCATGTATAATTGAATTTTGCCATAATCAACATCACACATTTGTGTACATACTTGATTTAAGAAGTGACGGTCGTGGGAAACTACAATAACAATATTTGGATAATCGGCTAAAAAGTCTTCAAGCCAGTTTACAGTATGAACATCTAAACCGTTAGTGGGCTCATCAAGTAAAAGAATATCAGGATTACCAAATAAGGCTTGTGCTAATAATACTTTAACTTTTTCCGCTTCTGGTAATTCACTCATCTTACTTTGATGCAACTCTTCTGGTATACCTAAAGACTGCAAAAGCTTAGATGCGTCCGCTTCGGCGTTCCAACCGTCAAGTTCAGCAAATTTAGATTCTAATTCTGCAGCCTTAACTCCATCTTCATCGCTAAAATCAGCCTTAGAATAAAGCTCATCTTTATCTTTCATTACTTGATAAAGTTCCTTATGCCCCTGAATTACTGTATCTAAAACAGTAAATTCTTCGAAAGCAAAGTGATCTTGATTCAAGCTCGACATTCTTTCATTAGCATCAATAGAAATATTACCAGTAGTAGGTTCAATCTTATCTTCTAACAGTTTCAAAAAAGTTGACTTACCGGCACCATTAGCACCGATTACTCCATAACAATTACCGGGAGTGAATTTCAAGTTAACATCTTCGTATAAGGTACGACCAGATAAATTTAAACTTAAATCTGAGACAGTAATCAAATTATTTTCCTCTCTTACATCTAATTTTTAGTTATAACACATTATAGAAAGTCTTTTTATGAAAATTTAATGCAAACTGGTAATGAATGTAGCTAATCCAAATAAAATCCCCGGAAAGTTAGCTACAAACAATGGCCAATCCTTTTTCTCTCTTAACAGAGCATACAGAACCCAAATAAAGCAGTTAATTGCTGCGACTAATGGCTGAATAGGATTGCCGTAATTTCCTTGCAAATTATTCATAATTTGTGGAATATAAGAAATATACATTAGAACAGATAAAACTGAGCCAATTCGTCCAATCATTAATACAGTTTTATTATCAAAAGATCTAATTTTCTTTTTCAACTAATCTTCCTTTCTATACTATGTTATCTAGTTTACTTACTTTTTATAGTTATCTCAAGCACAAAAAAAGAGATTGATCAAAAATCAATCTCTTTTTTTAATATCAACTTATATTAATCTAAGTCAACGTTGTCTGGGAAGAATGCTAAACGTTCACCCTTACCAAGTTCTTCTTCGATTTCAAGTAAACGGTTGTACTTTTCAACACGTTCTGAACGAGCTGGAGCACCAGTCTTCAATTGACCACCGTTAACAGCAACTGCGAAGTCAGCGATGAAAGTATCACCAGTTTCACCTGAACGGTGAGAAATCATAGTGTTGTAACCATTCTTACGTGAAAGACGAATAGTTTCAAGAGTTTCAGTAACAGTACCGATTTGGTTCAACTTGATTAATGAAGCGTTACCAGCACCTTCGTGAATAGCCTTGTTCAAAAGCTTAGGGTTAGTACAAATGAAGTCGTCAAGAACGATTTGGATACGGTCCTTGTGACTTTGAGTAAACTTAACCATACCTTCAACATCGTTTTCATCGTATGGGTCTTCCATAGAAATTAATTCTGGGAATTCGTCAAGTAACTTGTCGTAGTAGTCTGCCAATTCTTCGTCAGTAAGAACTTTACCTTCAAGGTGGTACTTGCCGTCTTCTTTGTTGTAGAAGTATGAAGCAGCACAGTCACATGCAATAGCAATATCTTCACCTGGCTTGTAACCAGCCTTGATGATTGATTCATGTAATGCCTTCAAAGCTTCTTCTGAGTTCTTCATGTTAGGAGCGAAACCACCTTCGTCACCTAAGCCAGTTTCGTAACCCATATCTTCAAGAACTTTCTTCAAAGTGTGGTATACGTTAACGATCTTTTCAAAACCATCACGGAATGAAGTCTTAGCAACTGGGGTAATCATGAATTCTTGAATATCGATACCGTTGTCTGCGTGTTCACCACCGTTAATAACGTTGTGGAAAGTTTGAGGCATTTCAAGGTCAGTACCGCCAAGGTAACGGTATAATGGTTGGTGGTTATCCTTAGCAGCTGCAGCAGCAGTAGCCATAGATACACCTAAGATAGCGTTAGCACCAAGACGACCCTTGTTTGGAGTACCATCTAAAGCAATCATAGTTGCGTCAATGTTTGGTTGATCGTGTGGATCTAATCCCTTTAAAGCGTCGTTGATTTCAGTGTTAACGTTGTTAACAGCGTTCATAACACCTTTACCACCAAGACGTGAACCACCATCACGTAATTCAACAGCTTCGTTTTCACCAGTTGAAGCACCAGATGGAACTTCAGCCTTACCTACAACACCGTTTGAAAGAGTAACGAAAACTTCAACAGTTGGGTTACCACGTGAATCAAAGATTTCAAGTGCATGTACATTCTCAATAACTGATTTGAGCATTAAAAAAATCCTCCTTAAATTTGTGGCGAAAAATACAAACTAACCGAATTGGCATCTAGTCAGTGTTTTTCGTCGCTTTTAGGCATAGCCCTTTTGACTACAGATTTATTTTAAAGCAACTTTGTGAGTATGTAAACTAAAGAAAGCAATTATTTTTTATAAAAAAAGATCGACCATTAAAAGGCCAATCCTAAAAGTTGCTGTGCAATTGTAAAACAAAATAGGGCTAAAGTTGTTGCTCCTAAAACATCAGATGGATAGTGTGCACGCATATTTAAACGTGACACTACTACCAGTCCCCATGCGATTATCAAAGTAATTAAGAGCCAGATTCCCATAATGTGCCCAAAGATTTGCCATAACATTAATGACATAATAGTTGCGCTTAAGACATGTCCACTAGGAAAGCTATAGCCATCTCGATAGGTTCTCATTGACAAGGGCCTTTTTCTTTTAACTGAATGCTTCAAAAAGATTCCAACTGCATCAGTTACTGCCAAAGTACCTAAAGACCAAAGAGCAAGCCAAGGGTGATGAAACAAAACTAAAAGTCCTGCTAATAAAAAGTCCCAAACAACAATTACCTTAGGCTCATTTAAGACTGTAATAACTTTCCAAATTTTACCGTCTCTATTTTTAACAAGTTTATGGTGCAATAAATGATCATAAAAATTAAATAGACGAGAATTTCTAATGTTAAATATTAATCCTAAAAGAATCAATGCCGAAATCAGCAATTGAATTAAACAATGCAATTTCACTTTTACTTAACCTCAATTAATTGTGCTAATAAATATTGTAACAGCAAAAAAATAAAGCACATACGTTTTTAAATTTTATTTAACTATTTCAATAAAAAATAAGAATAAGATTTCATCCTGAGCAAATATTTAGCGATCAAAGTGTATAAAAAAGCCCGTAAGATTACTACTTACGGACCAAATTTAAAGGAGAGTACAGGATTTGAACCTGCGCGCCGGTATAAGCCGGTTCGCCGGATTTCGAGTCCGGTGCATTACCACTCTGCCAACTCTCCAATTACAACGTTTTTATTATAGCAATTAAAAAATAAATGGTAAATACAAAATAACTAATTCTAAAATTAATCTTTAAAAAGTCATCATTCTTTCATAGTTTTTCTGTATCTTAAAGCTATACTAATTGATAATGAAAGGACTCGTATTATGGCAAAGATCATTATTTACAAGCCCCGCAAAATCAAGTTGATGCGCCAGGCTGTTGAGCGTTATCTAAACTATAAAATTGTTAAACATAATTAGATTTTTTAGCCAACCAAAAGTGGTTGGCTTTTTTAATTTAAAACATTTCAATAATCTTTTCCATTAGTGGCGTCACCTCTCTATCTTTACGCCATACTAAATTTAAGTGGGTAATCCAGTTAGTATGCTTTACTGGGATAATCTTACTTTTTGCATAAGTAAAGGCAATCGATTCCGGAACTAAAGCTATCCCTAAACCTTTATCCGCCCAGTGAATTGCTGTTCTTGCATCATCACAAGTTACTGAATAGAACGGCCTTATTCCCTGATGCCGAAAACTACGATTGAATACTTCTTGAAATCTTCGGTATAAAATTATCGGCCTATCTTTTAATTCATTAAGATGTTTAATTTCTCCTCTTTCAAAAAACTCTTCTCTTGTCACTGCTACCATTGGTTCCTGGTGAAAGTCTTTAAAATTTAGTCCTTCAAGATTAAAAGGTGTCCGCACTATTCCTAAATCTACTATTCCGTCTTGTAGTTGTTCAACAATGCCAAAAGTATTTGCTTCATGTATTGCAAAGGATACATTAGGATAGTATTTTACTAATTTTTTAAATTGCTCGTTTGGGACAACTCCACCACAAGAAGAAATGACTCCGATTCTAATTTTTCCTAATTCACCCTCTTTAATTTGATGGATTTGGCTTTTAGCAGATATACTCAGAGCGACAATTTTTTCAGCATATTTTTGAAATACTTTTCCTTCTTCTGTCAGTTCTATTCCATGGGCAGTTCTAACAAAAAGCTGTACCCCTACTTCCTTTTCTAATTGTTTTAACTGATAACTTAAAGGTGGCTGAGCAATATATAACTTTTTAGCAGCAGACGTAATCTGCCGCTCTTCAGCAACCACTAAAAAATATTTTAATTGTTTAATATTCATTATTAATACCTTTTAACTTATTATCTATATTTTTAATATCTCCTATCTTAATTTGATATTTTCTTAATAACAAGAACTGCGCTAAAATATTTTAAGAAAATAGAGAATTAACGGAGGATTTTTATGGAAAATAAAGAACTGCAAGGGTTAACCGATGCCCAGGCAGAAGAGCGTCTTAAAAAAGATGGTCTAAATGAAGTTCCCGAACCTGAATTTAATTTCTTTAAAGAATTTATGTCCAAGTTATGGAACTTATCGGCCTGGATTTTAGAAGCAGCCTTATTATTAGAATGCATTTTAGGTAAATGGATCCAGTCCTTATTTGTTTTATTAATGCTTTTATTTGCAGCGTTTAATGGAGCTACACAAAAGAAAAAGTCTCGCAGAGTTCTAAATACAATTTCTCATGAGCTAACTCCAACAGTCTCTGTAAAAAGAAGTGGTAAATGGAAACAAATAAATTCAAAATTCCTTGCTGTTGGAGACTTAATCAGCTTAAAACGCGGAGATGTTTTAGCAGCTGACGTAAAAATTGCTCAAGGGCAGATTACAGTTGATGAAAGCTCCATTACTGGTGAATCAAAAGCAATTAAAAAATCCGTCGGTGATACCGCCTATGCCGGAACTACCGTAGTGGATGGGGATGCCCTAGCAGTAGTAACGGCAACAGGAAGCAATTCCCGTTCGGGAAAAACTATTAATTTAATCAACAATTCTGCTGCTCCTGGTCATTTACAACAGTTATTAACCAAAATTATCTATTACCTCTGTCTCTTAGACGGTGTATTAACTTTGATTTTAGTAGTCGCAGCATTGATTCGAGGACAAAATGTCATTGAAATGCTCCCATTCTTAGCCATGATGTTTATCGCCTCTATTCCGGTTGCTATGCCATCTACATTTGCTTTATCTAATTCTTTTGAGGCAACTCGTTTAAGTAAAGAGGGAGTATTAACATCTGACTTAACTGGTATTCAAGATGCGGCAAACTTAAACTTATTGCTACTTGATAAAACTGGCACAATTACTGAAAACAAGACAGCTGTCTCTCAATGGGACAATCTCAGCAACCTTCCCAATAACGAAGTTCTTGCCTTAGTTGGAGCAGCTACTGATAAACGTAGTCCTAGTATCATTGATTCTGCCATTGATGAATACCTAAAAGAAAAAGATATTAGTCCTGATACTCCGGAAAAATTTGTCCCCTTCACATCTGATACCGGATATTCAATGGCTATTGTTGGTAACTACAATATTAAGTTAGGTTCTTTTAAGCAACTTTCTTTAATAGATAAAAAGGCTGATAAAGAAGCTAAAAATATTGATTTTACTGCTGGTCGTTCAGTTGCAGTTCTAATTAATGACAAACTAGCTGGAATATTCATTTTACGTGATAAAGTCAGGTCAGATTCAAAGAAAGCTCTAGAAGAACTTAAAAAACGCGGAATCAAACCAATTATGTTGACTGGAGATAACCGCAGAACTGCAGAAGCTGTTGCTAAAGAGGTTGGCTTAAAAGGAAAAGTTATCTCAATTCACGATTTCAATGATAAAACTGACGTTAATGATTTAGCCGGAATTGCTGATGTTTTACCGGAAGACAAGCTTAAGATGGTTAAACTATTCCAAAAAGATGGCTATATTGTGGGGATGACTGGTGACGGAGTTAATGATGCTCCCGCATTAAAGCAAGCTGAAGTTGGAATTGCCGTTTCAAATGCTGCTGATGTTGCTAAACGAAGTGGTAAGATGGTTCTCCTAGAAGATGGTTTAACTCCAATTGTTAAAATTCTGGACGCTGGTCATCGAGTTTACCAAAGAATGACAACCTGGTCATTAACCAAATTATCTCGGACAGCAGAACTAACAATGCTTTTAACATTTGGTTACCTATGCTTTAACTATATTCCAATGGCATTAAATGCAATGGTTATTTATACCATTATGAATAATATGGTAACTATGATGATTGGAACCGATAATACGCATATTACCTATAAGCCTGAAAGTTGGAATATGCTTAAATTAGCTAAGATTGCTTTCTCTCTTGCTGCAGGATGGACTGTAATTGGTTTTGGCTTTGTTTGGTACCTTGTATCTCACCACTATGCTCAAGGAACTGTTTCTACAATGGTTTATGTTTATTTAGTTTTAAGTGCAATGTTGATTGTATTAATTACTAGAACTAGAAAATTTTTCTGGCAGTCAGCTCCATCAAAATCAGTTGCTATAGTTCAAATTATTGATGTCTTGCTAACTTTTGCTTTAGCATTATTGGGTTTAGCTATGACTCAAATTAGCTTTGCAAATCTTGGCTTAACCATAATTGTAGCTTTAATTGCAGCAATTATAATTGATTTATTCTATCAACCAATTATGAAAAACAAGTAATAACCCATACTAAATCCATAGAAAAATAGGTTACTTTGATATGTTTATCAGAGTAACCTATTTTTAATAAACTTTAGTTTTTATATGTTTCCTTAATAAACAGCACACAAACTGCTGCTAAAATACCCGAAATTCCTGCAGTCAGCATCATCGCCGGCATTGAATATTTCATTAGTGGAAATAGTATAAAGCTTAATAATGAAGCAATTATTTGAGGTAAGCAAATAGAACAATTAAATAAACCTAGATACGTCCCCATGTGTTTACCGGATAAGGCATTAGAAACCATAGTTAGTGGATAAGTGTTCATAGCTGCCCAAGAAATTCCAATTAAAATAAATGATACAATCAAAATATTTTGAGAATGGACAAAGAAGATGGAACCATATCCTATTGCTCCTAATAATAAACTAATACCATATCCAACCTTATGATGATCATTTGGCACCTTTGCCAAAACATATGACCATATCACTGCGGCAATTGATTGAACAGCTGTTAAAACCCCAAACCAGTTTCCGGCTAATTGATAACCAGCCGAAGATGGATCTGTTACTTTCCAAACATTTTCTGCAATTGCACCTGTAGCATAAGTTGATAAATATTGGAATGAAAACCAACAAAATAATTGTACTAATGAAACTTGCCAGAAAACTTTAGGTGCCTTTTTTAACAGTTCAAACCAGTTCCCGCCTTCTTTGTTATCTTCTTCTTTAATACCATGATAACGAGCATAAGTTTTTGGATCATATTCATGAACTTTTGTTACGGTTAACAAACTTGTAATGACAAGTATTGTAGCTCCTACATAAAATGAAATTACAACTGATTGAGGTACTACACCCTTTTTAGCAGTATTAGCAACTCCTAGAACTGTTAATAGAAATGGGAAAAATGCTGCAATTACTGCACCTGAATTTGAAAGCATACTTTGTATACCATATGCATATGATTTTTGCTCATCATTAACCATATCACCAATCATCATTTTAAATGGTTGCATAGCCATATTTGCTGCTACATCTAAAATTGCAATTGCAATAGCTCCAAATACTAATGCTTCAATAGAGCCATATCCTAAGCCTAAACTCCCAATGTTTGGCAAAAATAACATCATAATCACTGCAAAGATCATCCCAATTAATAAGTAAGGTAATCTTCTTCCACCAAGTTTTGGAGCCCAAGTTCGGTCAGAGAATGATCCAATAGCTGGCTGTACCACTAACCCAGCCAAAGGCGGTAAAATAAAGAACCACCCTAGCTTAGTTGGATCAGCTCCTAAGGTTTGAAAAATTCGACTCATTTGTGATGTTTCAAGAGTAAAAGCAATTTGAATACCTAAGTACCCAAAATTAATCATCCAGATCACACTTTTTGCAAGTTCTGGTAAGCCAGATACTTTGTTATTTTCATCCATAATTTTCTCCCTCACTTTTCAGCTAAGCGCTTTCAATAATTTTATATTAAGCAAGAGTGAAAATGCTTTCAATACAGGATTAATTGTTACCGGTAACTAAATACATAAAAATGCTGATACCATTACAAAAAAGTAATAAATATCAGCATTTCTAAATAATTTATAAGTGAAGTTCCTTATATTCTCTTATACTCTAAAAAGTCGTAATCAAATTTATTATTTCCATTTGGATGATGACTTTCGGAATTTACTAATTTAAAGTCTTCGTACTTTAATTCCGGCATCCATGTATCACACTTAAATATATGGTGAATTTTTGTCTTTTCAAGAACATCTACTTCATCCTTAAATTCTTTAAAAACTTCAGCCCCCCCAATAATATCAATTGTTTCTTCAGTGTGATCTTCGATCCAATTTTTCAACTGTTTAATTTGTGAAAAAACTTTAACTCGTGAATTATCTTGATATCTACGTTGTAAAATTGGATTAGTAGAAAGGATGATATGTTTTCTTTTAGGAAGTAATCCGGGAAAACTATCAAATGTTTTTCGTCCCATAACGATAATATGATTACTAGTCAGCTCTTTAAAATGTTTTAAATCAGCGGGCAAATGCCAGGGCAAAGCACTCTGGTAACCAATACATCCATTTTCATCTTCTGCCCAAATAAATCTAATCATTGTTCTTTCCTCAACATTTAAACGGCTACCGGCGCCTTAATAGTGCCATGATGCCGGTAATTAATTAACTTGATATCTTTCATTTCAAAATCCTGTACTAATTTTTTATCCGGATTTAGCCAAAGCATAGGGGCATCATATGCAGATCGATTCAATAATTCTTTAACTTGGTTAAAGTGATTCTTATAAATATGTGCATCCCCTAAAGTATGAATAAATTCACCTGGCTTTAGCCCCGTTTCACGTGCAATTAAATTTACTAGTAAAGCATAACTTGCAATATTAAACGGTACACCCAAAAACATATCTCCGGATCTTTGATACAGCTGTAGGCTTAAACGACCATCATTAACATAAAACTGAAACAAAACATGACATGGAGGTAAAGCGGACGTTGGTACATCTTCTGGATTCCATGCACTCACAATTAAGCGGCGAGAGTATGGTGTTTTCTTAATTTGATCAATTACATTTTGAATTTGATCAATAAAACCACCCTCACGTTTCTGCCAATGTCTCCACTGGGCACCATAAACATCTCCTAAATTTCCATACTTTTCTGCAAAAGTTTGATCTGCTAGGACTTTTTGATCAAATTTTTTCATTTCTTCTTGATAGATCTTTTTAAATTCTGGGTCTTCTTGACTTCTAAGACCAAAATTAGTCATATCTGGACCCTGATACTCACTGCTCTCTACCCAGTTTTTAAAGGCCCATTCATCCCAAATATGATTATTATGTTCTAGCAAAAAACGGATATTAGTGTCTCCCCGTAAAAACCATAATAATTCGCTCTTAATAAGTCCAAAAGGTATTTTTTTAGTAGTTAAAATCGGAAAACCATCATTTAAATCAAATCTCATTTGGGCTCCAAACAAGCTTCTAGTACCTGTTCCAGTTCTATCTTCCTTGTCATGCCCTTCATTCATTATTTTACTTAGTAAATCTAAATATGGTTGCTCTAAAGTTGCCATTTTATTTCTTCTTTCTATTCCGCGTCCTCATCTTAAAATACCATATATTTTGTATCTTGGTAAATACAAACACTACATTTTGTATATTCATTGATATGGTAGAATTATATATTATAAACTTTGGGGGAATTCTAATGATTTTAACTTGGGATATAATTAGAAGAATAATCGAAATCCTTTGGTTAATTAATGTCGGTCTAGCAATTTGGACAGTTTTTCGTAGTCATCGTGATATTGCTTCTACTTGGGCATGGCTCTTGATTTTGTCTATCTTGCCTTATGTTGGTTTTGTTTTATATTTATTTACTGGTCGGCAATTATCACATGATGATATCTTTTCAATTGAAACTGAACAGAAAAAAATTCGTGATCATTTTCTTAATGAACAAAATAGACTATTAAGAATCCATGACTTGCTACCAAGTAAAGCCCAGAATCCACGTGCAAGACGCTTAGTAGAACTGAATCTAAATAATGATGATGCCCTTTTAACTTTTAATAACGAAGTCGAGACTTTTATCGACGGACAAGCTTTATTTCCAAATCTTATAAAAAATATTGATGAAGCAAAGAGAACCATTAATGTAGAATTTTATACATTTTATGATGATCAATTAGGAAATCAGGTCTTACAATCTTTAGAAAAAGCAGCCAGTCGAGGCGTTAAAGTTAGAGTTTTATATGATGCAAGCGGCTCTCGTGGTACACGACCATCTTTTTTTAAAGAACTTCGTCAACTAGGTGGAGAAGCTCAACCTTTCATTTCAACAGCTGGAAACCGTCTTTTTACTACTCCTCGCGCTAACTATCATTTACACAGAAAACTGGTAATCATCGACAATGAAATTGGATATATTGGCGGCTTCAATATTGGTGATCAATATATTGATCGAAGTAAGAAATTTGGACACTGGCGTGATACCCACCTTCGCGTAGTAGGACAAGCCGCCCTATTAATGGAGATTCGCTTTGCGATGGATTGGAATACCAGCTGTCGTAGATCTCACCTTCCGAAATATAATATTGACAGCTTAGTAGAAACATTTAAATTAAAAGTAGTTCAATCTAAAGACTTAGTCCCAATGCAAATTGTTTCCTCTGGACCAGATAATAGTCATTTTGGCATTCGGCGAGCTTATGAAGAAATAATTGCTCAAGCACAAAATTATGTTTACATTCAAACTCCCTACTTAATTCCAGGTGATTCAATCCTAGAGGCTTTAATTATTGCAGCAAAAAGTGGTGTTGATGTACGAATTATGATTCCTTCTATGCCTGATCATCCCTTTGTCTACCGAGCAACTGAATACTACGCAAAGTACCTAGTTAATCAAGGAGTTAAAGTTTATAAATACGATAATGGATTTATTCATGCGAAAACTATGGTTAGCGGTTCTAATATTGCTTCAGTCGGATCGGCAAATCAAGATTTTCGTAGTTATCAATTAAACTTTGAAGTAAATGCTTTTACATATAGCGCAGCTCTCACCAAGGAATTAAAAGAAATTTTTGAAGAAGATTTAAAAGAGTCAACTTTACTCACAAAAGAGTACTTTGACAAACAATCTCATTGGCGTAAATTTAAACAATACTTTTCAAGATTATTATCACCAATTTTATAAAAAAAGAGACATCCTCAATTTTTAGTTGAGTATGTCTCTTTTTCTTATTTATTCTTCTTCATCAACTACAGTAACAGTTTTTCTTTCTTGATATGAATAATATATCCAAGCGATAACACCAAATGCCACTGGTCCAATAGCGGTCCAGAATGAAGTTGCATAATCACCAGTAAATAATGGCTCAATACAAGTAAAGACAATTCCTACTGCTACTACAAGCCAAACAACAATCGTTACAGCCCACACACGTTTTTTACCTTCAATAAAAATAAATGGACGATCGATATCTTTTTTCATCTTAAAGAATGGATATGCACCAATCAGGAATAAGTATGGTGCCGATGAAGAAACATTCATCATATCCATTAAAATAGTATAGAATTGTCCAGCTGCGTTACCACCAAAGGAAATAAATAAAATAATGACACTAACAATAACAGCCTGAAGCCACATTGAACGCTCTGGCATTCCGTGTCGATTTAATTTAACTAAGGATTTAGGCAGAAGTTTTGGATCACATCCTTCAATAAAGGACTTAACAGGTGAATAAACCATTAAAAATGCTGCTGAAATTCCTGCTAAAACGTCAGCTAATCCAGCAAAACGGGAAAAAGCAGATCCTAAAGCTAATGATGCTGAATGAGAAAGTCCAAATGCTTTACCTGTTTCAACTCCCAAATTGTTAATTAAAACATATTCAACATTAGCCAAATCAACATTTTTACCACTTAATTGACTGCTCCAGTTAGCAGCTACACCACACATCAAAATATTTAAAACATATAATGCCGTCATCCAAATCATTGCAGTAATTAAAGCCTTAGGAAACGTTTTTTCAGGTTTATCTACTGAATCAATCACACCAGCTGATGTTTCTAGACCACCGTAAGCAAACAAAGCATAAACAATGAAAGATACAACGGCAATTGGAGATTGGAAAGCCGGATTAGGTGAATGAACTAGTGATTGGGCCGTTAAAGGTTCTGCTAACTTCCCGTGATTCAAAAAGAATACTAAGATTGATACCAAAGTAAAACCAATTGTAATGGCTAAAGTAAAAAAGCCTCCAACGTTACTTACAGCTGCAATCTTATCAACACCCTTAGCAGCAAAGAATGTTACGACTACTAAAAATACTACTTCTAAAATTCCCAAAAGTTGTGTCGATGTCAAATTTAAAAAGTGCCAGCTTTGAGTAGTATCATGACCTGAAATGGCTGTTGATACCGATACTAAGAAAAATTGTGTCGATGATACAAGCCAGACTACCCAAGCAGCTAACCAAATAAAAGTACCGATAAAGGCTGTTTTTTCACTAACTGAGCCTTTAAGCCAAGAAAAAATTCCACCCTTAACTCCTTTAAAAGCTGCACCATATTCGGCAAAAATTAAAGCTGATGGTAAAAAGAATAAAATTGCGGTTATGATATACCACACAATACTTGCATAACCCATTTGGTAATAGGCTGTTAAAGAATTACTAAAGCCAAAAATAGCTGAAAAGATCATCAGAACTAGACTCTTTAGCCCAATTTTGACTGATTTGTCTTTTTTCATAAAAAACTAAAACACTCCCTCTTTCATACAAACATTAACTATTATGCGCTTTTTGTTAAATTAATACAAAAGAGATTAAAAATAAGCAAAAGAAAACGGAACTCAATCGAGTTCCGTTCAAGCATTAAGCATCACTGTACTTTACTAAAGAATATATGTCTAAATCTGGGAATTGTTCTCTTCCCTTAAGATCAGTTAATTCAATATAAAATGCTGCCCCTACTACTTCTCCGCCTAAGTTTTCGATTAATTCCTTAGTTGCGTGAAGAGTACCAGCAGTTGCCATCAAGTCATCACAGATTACAACTTTTTGACCTGGCTTAATTGCATCTTTATGCATTTCTAAGACATTAGAACCATATTCTAAATCATAAGAAGCACTTTCTACTTCGCGTGGCAACTTATGAGGCTTACGAGCTGGTACAAAACCAACTCCTAATTCTGTTGCAACAGGACAGCCAACAATAAATCCACGGGCTTCTGGTCCAACAATTACTTCTGCTCCACGACTTTTAGCATAATCAGCTAATTCATGGGTAGCAGCGCGATATAATTTCCCATCTTGCAAAATTGGGGTGATATCGCGAAAGACAATCCCCTTATTTGGAAAATCCTGTACACTTGCAATGTGTTCTTTAAAATCAATTGCCATTTAAAGAGAAACCTCCATTTTAGACTCTCATTGAAAAATTAGACCTAGCGGTCTTTGACTTGTATATTTTACCAAATTTTTGCTTTAAAATCAGGCTTAAACCGAACTTTTTAATAATTTATAACTAGTAATGATCACTTCAAATATTGTTTAACATAATTAATCAATTGATTTGATGGCATCGTTCTTAACTGATTAGTAAATTTTATCTGAGAGGATATACTATTAAAATATTTTGAAGCAGTTAGTTTTTTACTTTCGGGATTCTTATTCCCGATAATTTTTCCATCAGTAAATGAGACAAAATTCAATTCAAAAAATACACGTAAAATAAATAAAACAGCTTGATAATCTAAACCAAGATAAGAAGATACAGCCTGGTAATCATCAATACTTAAGTTTGGATGTGCATAGATATATTTTAAAGTTGCACCAAAAGCATCCCTACTTGGCAAAGTATTGATTGGTAATTGATCAAATAAAAAGCGTAAATAAAGCTGTTGATACTTTTTCTCCAAAGCAACATTTAACTCCATTCGATTGCGTGGCGTATCTAATAAAGCTACTACTTCAGAATCTCCATTGTAATCTTTTGCTAGACTAATCTTTCCTTCTGGGATCCCTAATCCATTCCTAGCCCACGGAATAATCTTTTTATCAAAAATCAAATACTTATCAGCAAATCCCATCACATAGTCTTCTTGCCGCATATCAATTACTTGATCAAAAACAGCTAATTTTGGAGCTCCATATTCAATCCCCGCTAGCATCCCTTGAACATTCGAAATATTTTTCCAGCTATTAAGAGAAAGAGTAACGTAAAGTTCTTTAATAAAAGGAAGTAATGTTTGATTTAAAAATCCCTTGTTAAAACCAACAATTGTAAGCTTCCCCGCATTTTTTTCTGCTGTAAACTTTACATGATTTTTATCTTTTCCCATTTTAAATAGACTCTTAATATGGGGCTCACTAATACTAAAAATTGGTTCAGGATTACCTGTTCCAAATGGACCAACCAGATTAATCTCAGCTATCGTATCAGGCGTAACTTCTTTTAAATTTAATTCAAAGTCAAAATCTTTTACCTCAAGATCAGTACTTGGTTTAAAACTATCCTCAAAGCGTACTCGTAATTCTTCAAGCTTGTCGGCTTTTAAAGATAAACCACAGGCAAAATCATGACCACCAAATTTATCTAAAAGATCATCCTTCATTGGCTCTAGAGCATTAAACAAATTAAATCCTTCGCTTGATCGGCCAGATCCCTTTAATTCACCTGTTTCATCCTTAGTAAGGACAAGAGTAGGTTTATGCAACTTTTCGACCACTTTGTTTGCTACGAGTCCTAAGACACCTTCATGAAAATCAGGATTATAAATAACTAGAGTATTTCGATGCTGCCAGCCATTCTTTTCAACTTGAGCTAAACAATCGTCATAAACTTTACTTGTAAGTTCTTTTCTCTCATTATTTAATTCTTCAATCCTAGCGGCTATTTTTTCAGCTTGTTCTTCATCATCACTTAAAAGTAATTCCACGGCTAAACTAGCATCTGCCAAACGTCCAACAGCATTTAATCTAGGCGCAATATTAAAGCCAACATCTGTTGCCGTAATTTCTCCCATAGTTAGACCCGCTTGTTTAATCAAAGCGCGCAATCCTGGTCGTTCAGTTTGATTCAGAATATCTAAACCACGTTTTACAATAATATGGCCTTCACCAGTAACCTTTACCATATCGCCAATTGTTCCAATCATGGCCAAATCTAATAGCTCAGGCATTGTATCTTGCATTAATGCACGGCAAATTGTATACGCAACCCCTGCTCCACAATAATCATCAAATGGATATTTCTGGCCAGGATAATTACAGTGAACAGTACTGAAGGATGCTGGTTTTTGATCTTGAAAAGTATGATGATCAGTTAAAATCACATCGACACCATGTTCTTGAGCGTACTTTATTTCTTCTACACCAGTTACACCATTGTCAACAGTAATAATTAACTTAGTTCCATCTTCTACTATCTCTTGATAGCGAGTCATGTTCGGTCCATAACCATCTTTAAATCTATCGGGAATAAAAAAATGGACATCGGCACCCAAAATTTCCAAAGTATCCATCATGATACTAGTTGCTGTGATTCCATCCGCATCATAATCACCATAGATGGTTATCTTTTCACCATTATCAATTGCTTGATTAATTCGATCAATTGTCTTTTCCATATCATGCATCAAAAAAGGATCAGCTAGATCATTTTCGTCTGCATTTAACCAAAAATCTAATTTTTCTGCAGTATTTATCCCTCTTAAAGCAAAAAGTTTAGCTTGAATATCAGTTAAACCATAATCCTTAATTAACTCTTGATCTAAATTAGTTGCTTGTCTTTGTTGCCATTTCATTATTTTCTAGTTCACCTAAATCATCTATAAACATCTAAGTTTCTATTATAGCAAAAGTTAAAAAGGATTTACTTCCTTTCAATTAAGAAGTAAATCCTTTTATTTAAGCTTGAACACTTGAAGGTTTTTGTCTGTTGCTGGTTCTTCTGCAATTAATTTTCCTCTAATTGCCCAGCGATTAACTCCGCCATCAGCACAAGTAATTAAAGTAACAATATTTTCCTTAGTATTATCAACTAGCCAAACCGCAGTTGGATCAACAATTTTTTTCATATATATTCGATAGACATAAATCTTATCTAGATTAGTCAAATATACTCTTTCACCTATTTTAGTGTTTTCTAGTGGTGAAAATAATACTCCCTTAGCAGTCATATAGTGTCCAGCTAACGGATAGTTTCCCTTTCCCATTACTTGATCAGGTCTCATAGTTCCTCCGCCAGTTGACATGGCATCGTCGCTTAACCCTTTCATAATTGGTAAGTACATGTTTACGCTGGGAACCGCAATCGCGCCAATTGCATCCGCCGTATTATTGACACGCGATTTTGTTACTTGACCAAAGTCGATTTCCTCTACCTTAGAAAAATCAAACATTCCTTTTTTCTTTTGATTCTTTTTAACAGTTTCTTTATTCAACTTTTTTAAGGCAGTCGTTTGATTTTGTCTAACCATCATATCTCGGATCTGACTATTGAAAATCATCCCTAATCCGATAATTAATAAAATAATTGCAGCAATTCTAATGATCCAAGTTTTCTTGGAATTATTTTTCTTTGTTTGTGCCATTTTTTCTATTCCTTAATTAATTGATACTGTTATAAATTCTAACACAAATTTAGAAAAAGAATATCAATTACCTTAGCAATAGATTTTACGTAGACTTTACGTGGATTTATATTTTAATCAAAAAAAGACGCACCAAAAGCCTTGGTACGTCTATAAAGTCATGTTATTTATTTACCTTTAATGTCGTCATCGTTCATTTTTAAAACAGCCATAAATGCATCTTGAGGCACTTCTACTCTACCAACTGCTTTCATTCTCTTTTTACCACGACGCTGTTTCTCAAGCAATTTTGCACGTCGATCAGGGTCACCGGTATGAATCTTCCAAGTAACATCTTTACGATATGGTTTAATGGTTGCACGAGAAATAATTTTAGCTCCAATGGCACCTTGAATATCAACTTCAAAGTTCTGACGCGGAATTAATTTCTTCAGCATTGTTGTCATTTGACGAGCACGATTTTGTGCTTCTTCACGGTGTGCAATAAAGCTGAGAGCATCGATAGGTTCTTTATTAAGAAGCATATCAATTTTAACTAAGTCCGTTGCACGATAACCAGTTATCTCATAATCAAGGGATGCATAGCCCTTAGTTGAAGATTTTAATTCATCAAAGAAATCATAAATAATTTCGGCTAATGGCATATTGTAAATAACATTTACTCGATACTTATCTAAGTAATCCATAGTTACAAATTCGCCGCGCTTTCGCTGACATAATTCCATTACTGGTCCCACAAAATCATTTGGCACCATAATTTCTGCTTTAACATAAGGCTCTTGAACTTCCTTATATTCACCAGCATCAGGCAAATCAGCTGGGTTATCAATCAGCTTAGTTGATCCGTCGTTCATAATAGCATGATAGTCTACACTTGGTGCGGTCATGATTAAATCCATACCAAACTCTTGCTCAAGTCTTTCTTGAACAACGTCCATATGAAGCAATCCTAAAAATCCACACCGGAAACCAAAGCCCAAAGCTTGAGATGTTTCAGGTTCAAATTCTAAAGCAGCATCATTCAATTGTAACTTTTGAAGCGCTTCTTTCAAATCATCATACTTTTGATTGTCAACTGGATACATACCAGAGTAAACCATTGGTGGAATTTGACGATAACCTGGAAGTGGCTTTTCAGTTGGAGTTTCAGCACTAGTAATGGTATCACCAACACGAGTTTCACGAACTGATTTGATGTTAGCAGTTAAATATCCTACGTCCCCAGCAATAAGCATATCTTTTTTAACTGGATGTGGACTTGAAACACCTACTTCTGTTACTTCAAATTCTTTTCCAGTATTCATAATACGAATTTTATCGCCTGGTTTAACCGTTCCCTCTTCAATTCGAACAGATAAAACAACACCGCGATAATCATCATATTTTGAATCAAAAATCAAAGCCTTTAATGGGGCATTGAGGTCACCGTCAGGTGCAGGTACTTTTTTCACAATTTCTTCTAGTAATTCAGGAATACCTTGACCTGTTTTTCCTGAAACTTCTACTGCATCTGAAGCATCAAGACCAATCATCTCTTCAATTTCATTTTTACACATTTCGGGATCAGCTGATGGTAAATCGATCTTATTAATAACTGGTAAAATTTCCAAGTCATCATCAATAGCTAAATAAGTATTAGCCAAAGTTTGTGCTTGTACACCTTGAGTGGCATCCACTACTAAGAGTGCCCCCTCACAGGCCGCTAAAGATCTTGAAACTTCATATGAAAAGTCTACGTGGCCTGGAGTATCAATTAAGTGAAAGATATATGTTTCACCATCTTTAGCGTGGTATTTTACTTCTACAGAATTTAGCTTAATAGTTATACCACGTTGCCGTTCTAGTGGCATATCGTCAAGTAATTGATTTTTCATTTGACGTTCAGAAACAGTATCTGTTAATTCTAAAATACGATCTGCAATCGTTGATTTTCCATGATCAATATGGGCAACAATTGAAAAATTTCGAATATGTTTTTGATAATCTTGTAATTTTTTTATATCCATGTTCTCACCCTTTTCGCTTTATTAATTATATCAAAGGCCTACGACTAGATAAAATTCTTAATGCAACATTTTTATTGAAGTAATTATTTATTACAAAAATAAAACGCATACCTCAAGACTTATAGAGATATACGTTTTCACTTTTATTCTCCGTTTAACTTATCTTTTAAACGTTCGAAGAAATTCTTTTCTTGTGGGGAAATATTACCGCCACCAGCTTTAACGTAATCAACCAAAGCTTCCTTCTGCTTATCATTAATCTTCTTTGGAATAACTACTTTAACTGTTACTTCTTGGTCTCCATTGCCTGTACCATTTATCTTTGGTACACCTTGACCACGTAATTTAAAGTTAGTATTAGGTTGAGTTCCTGCCGGAATCGTTAAATCAACTGGACCATGAACTGTATTTACACGAATTTTATCTCCTAAAGCTGCTTGAGCAAATGAAATTGGAGCTTCAGTATAGATAGTTGTACCATTTCTTCTAAATTCTTTGCTTGGTTTAACTCTAAATACAATGTACAAGTCACCGTAAGGACCACCATTTTTTCCAGCTTCGCCTTGACCACTTAAACGAATCTGTTGTCCATTATCAATACCAGCTGGAACAGTAACTTGAAGAGTCTGCTTTTTGTCGACGGTGCCCTGACCATGGCAAGTTTGACATGGATGTTCAATAATTGTTCCGCGTCCTCCGCACTTGTCACAAGTAGTTTGTTGTTGAATAACACCGAGTGGTGTTTGACGAGTTACCGTCATTACCCCACTTCCATGACATTTATCACACGTAATTGGATGAGTACCTTTTTCAGCACCAGAGCCGTCACAAGTAGGACAAACTTCACTTCTAGTATAGGTAATATCGGTCTTTTTACCCTTGATTGCATCCATAAAGTCAATCGTCATTGTATAATCTAAATCTTGACCTTTTTGCGGTGCAGTTGGATCTACACGACTTCTGCCTCCGCCAAATGCTGAACCAAAGATATCACCGAAAATATCGCCAAAATCACCAAAGCCTTGAGATGAGTATCCACCTTGGCCGCCAAAACCGCCAAAGCCTTGACCACCAAAGCCACCTTGACCATTTACACCTGCTTGGCCAAATTGGTCATACTGAGCTCTTTTCTGTTTATCATGGAGAACCTCATATGCTTCATTTACTTCCTTGTATTTTTCTTCAGCACCAGGTTCATGGTTTAAGTCTGGGTGATATTTTTTTGCTAGTTTACGATATGCCTTACTAATCTCACTTTCACTAGCATTTTTATCAACACCCAGCACATCATAATAATCACGTTGTGCCATCTGAAAACTCCTTTATTCATAAAAGAAAAGAACTACAATCACGCAGTTCTTTTCTTGTTTGATTTAATTATAAAACTTTTTACTTATCAGGGTCTACCTTATGAAAGTCTCCATCAACAGTTGAACCACCTTGACCGTTGTCTGAGCCATTATCATTGTTTGGTTGACCACCATTTTGTGGGCCTTGAGGGCCAGCTTGACCAGCTGCACCTTGAGCACCACCATTTTGTTGGTAAAGCTTAACAGCTAAATCTTGAGCAGCCTTTGATAAAGCTTCTTTCTTTTCTTTCATTTCATCCAAGTTGTTGTCTTTTTGAGCCTTCTTCAAAGCATCTAAAGCATCTTGAACATTCTTAGTTTCAGTTTCAGGAACTTTACCCTCAGTTTCCTTTAAAGTCTTTTCAGTAGTAAAGATTAATTGATCTACTTCGTTACGTAAATCAACTTCTTCTTTACGCTTTTTATCTTCTTCAGCATGCTCTTCAGCATCCTTTTGCATCTTCTTGATTTCTTCATCTGATAAACCAGAAGAACTCTTAATGGTAATCTTTTGTTCCTTACCAGTACCCATATCCTTAGCAGATACGTTTACAATACCGTTCTTATCGATATCAAAAGTAACTTGAATTTGTGGAACGCCACGTGGTGCTGGTGGAATATCAGTTAATTCAAAGCGTCCTAAAGTTTTGTCATCAGCTGCCATTGGACGTTCACCTTGTAAAACGTGAACATCTACTGCTGGTTGGTTATCAGCTGCAGTTGAGAAGATTTGGCTCTTTGAAGTTGGGATAGTAGTGTTTCTGTCAATTAACTTCGTGAAGACACCACCCATAGTTTCAATACCAAGTGATAATGGAGTAACATCAAGTAAAACAATATCCTTAACATCACCTGAGATAACACCACCTTGAATTGCTGCACCTAAAGCAACAGCTTCATCAGGGTTAATTGAGTGGTCAGGTTCTTTTCCAGCCCAATCCTTAACAGCCTTTTGAACTGCAGGGATACGAGTTGAACCACCGTTTAAAATAACTTTATCAATATCATTTACAGTCAAACCTGCATCACTTAAAGCATTGTCAAATGCTACCTTAGTCTTTTGAACTAAATCATCAGTTAATTCATCAAACTTAGCACGAGTCAAATCAGCTTCAAGGTGAAGTGGACCAGCTTCTCCAGCAGAAATGAATGGAAGTGAAATGTGAGTTGAGGAAACACCAGATAAGTCTTTCTTAGCCTTTTCTGCAGCATCCTTTAAACGTTGTAGTGCCATCTTATCGTTAGATAAGTCAACACCATTTTCTTCCTTAAAGTTTTGGATTAACCAATCCATAATTCTTTGGTCAAAGTCGTCACCACCAAGGTGAGTATCACCATTAGTTGATAATACTTGGAAGACTCCATCACCTAATTGCAAGATAGAAACATCGAAAGTACCACCACCAAGGTCGTATACTAATACTTTTTCATCATTTTCATCTTTATCAAGACCATATGCTAAAGCTGAAGCAGTTGGTTCATTGATAATTCTTTGAACATTTAAGCCAGCAATTTTACCAGCATCTTTAGTAGCTTGACGTTGTGCGTCATTGAAATAAGCAGGAACAGTAATAACTGCGTCAGTTACCTTTTCACCCAAATAGTCTTCAGAGAACTTCTTAATGTATTGCAAAATGAAAGCTGAAATTTCTTGTGGAGTGTATTCCTTATCGCCAACTTTAACTTTGTAGCCTTCTTCACCCATATGACTCTTGATTGAAACAATAGTGTTAGGGTTAGTGATTGCTTGACGCTTAGCTACTTCTCCAACTTGAATTTCACCATTTTTAAAAGCAACTACAGAAGGAGTTGTACGGTTACCTTCTGGGTTAGTAATAATTTTAGGTTCTTTACCTTCAAGTACGGCAACAGCAGAGTTAGTCGTACCTAAGTCAATACCAATAACTTTTGACATATATGGAACTTCCTTTCTTATTGAGCCACTACAACCATTGCTGGTCTTAATGTTCTATCTTTATATTGATATCCTTTTTGTAAAACTTTAACTACGCGATCTTTTTGTTCATCATTTTCTGCTGCTACAGTTTGAACAGCTTGATGAAGAGAAGGATCAAAAGTATTACCCTCAGCTTTAATTTCAGTAATTCCTTGATCTTTCATCGATTTAACTAATGAATCAAGAGTCATCTGAACGCCCTTTTGGAGTTGCTTAGCAGCTTCATCATCGGCTTTAACAGCTAATGCTCGCTCCAAGTTATCCATTGCTGGTAAAACTTCTTTAGCTAGGCTTTGAGACTCATATTTTATTAACTGAGCACGTTCTTTTGCATAGCGCGCTTGCATATTTTGAATCTCAGCTTCACTACGTAAGTATTTATCTTCAAGATCCTTATTTCTAGCAGTTAATTCAGCAATTTCTTTTTCATAATTCTCTACTGGATTTTCCTTAACTTCCTCTTTCGGAGCTGCTTTTGGATCTTTTTTTGGTGCCTTATCTGGGGTCACCTCGTCCTTTAAATCTTTTTCATGCGGAAACTCTTCTTTACTCACAGCTAACCTCCTTACTTAAATCTACCATAATAATCTAACAATTTCTTTGCTAGTTCATTCCTAAAATACTCGAGTAATCCGATCATCTGCGAGTATGGCATGTTTGTTGGCCCTAGTAGTGCAATTGTTCCTTTACCATATTTTCCAACACTATATTGTGCAGTTAATAAGCTATAATTTTCAAGTAAATCAGATGGTAATTCTGAACCTAATTTAACCTGAACTTTAGAACTAGAATCATTTTTCAGTTCATCTTCAGGATTAAAACCAATTAAACTTGAAAGTGCATCATTTTGATCAATTAACTTATAAAGTGATTTTATCTTGGTTAAATCATCATTTTCATAATTACTCAAAAGATTAATTTGACCATCAACATACATTTGCTCACTAGCCGCATCTTTAATGACATCTTGTAAGAGATCTAATATTTCCGGTGCAGATCCTCGAGCAATAAGATGATCAGCAATTCGCTTGAGTAATACTTCATTAATTGAACTAAGTGATTTTCCAACTAATTGATCATTAATCAATCGAACAGCTTTTTCAATTTCTTCCCCGTTAGTGTGATGAGGCAAAGTATAAATTTGATTCTTTACATTACCATCATCAGTGACTAAAATGGCCATCACTTGATGACTAGATAGAGGAACAATTCTAAAACCCGTAACTTTTACCGAATGGGTTTCAGGTCCTGCTGCAAAAGCTGTATAGTTAGTCAAATCAGATAAAATCTTTGCAGCTTCCTGCACAATTTCATTAACTTGTTGAAAGGGTTGGTCTAACTGGTAAACAATTTGATTATAGACAGACGCTGGTATTTTTACTGGATTAATTAAATGATCCAAATAGTATCGATAGCCAGCAGTAGAAGGAATTCGTCCACTTGAAGAGTGTGTCTTTTCAAGTAACCCTTTCTCTTCCAAAACCGCCATTTCATTTCGAACCGTTGCACTGGAGACCTTGACAGGCAGTTGATTCATCACGGTCTTGGAACCTACTGGCTCATGTGTCTGAGTAAAGTCCATAATAATAGTCTTTAAAATAAGTTCTTGCCGTTCAGTCAACATTTTCTCGCCCCCATCATTAGCACTCTTATTTCTTCTGTGCTAACAATTTATATAATACCATACTTTAGCAATTGTTCAAGTAGAGTGCTAAATCAATTTGATTTTTAACAAAAAAAGCAAGTACTTAGTACTTGCTCAAATTTATTTAATCGGTAGTCTGATTACAGTTCTTACACGATCTACTCTAGTTCTTCGCGGATCACTTAAATATATTTCATGATGATAGCGTGGATTTTTTATATCAATTTGATAATTTTCTGACTTAACAAATTTATGCATATTTTCAATTGTCGTCGGTTCGTCATCATAACTACCAATATGCATTTGCTGGACACATAGTCCTTCGTTATATTTAAAAAATTTTACTTTCGAGAAATCTTTTTTCTTCTTTTCACTAGCAGTTTTAACTGCCCAATCCAACTCTTTAGGAGTAACAAAGTCGGGTAAACGAATCATTGAAATCCAAGAAAAGTTTTCTTTATGAGAGTAGTCGATTTTTGAATCATCCCTCATCCACCAGAGATCTTCAAGAGGTGGAACAACAAAATCAAAATAACCTAGGATTTTGTGTTCTCCTTTTTTACTCATTTTAATGGTATAAGCGACACTATACAGCATTTCTAGAGCATTTTTCTACGTAAAGTCAAGCACAATAGGGTGTTTGACTTTATTTTTTAGTTGTAT